>Ga0307374_10000168_pt1 | contig 117352 bp, 109 predicted proteins | sample OX3MG_FD_202532 | JGI IMG/M metagenome (GOLD analysis project Ga0307374, IMG submission 202532) | Soil microbial communities from Risofladan, Vaasa, Finland - OX-3 | ecosystem: Environmental > Terrestrial > Soil > Coastal area > Acid sulfate soil | place: Finland: Risofladan, Vaasa...
CGGACCATGCACAACATCTTGTAGCTGAACGATGGTGACATCCCTCCACATCTGGTGGTTCCTGAAGAGCAAGTCCGGTCAGCTGAATACCCCCTTGATCGGTAAAGATTGACGTAGGGGCTCAGCTCAGCTGCGCACGCACTGGGTAAACCAGACATAGGGATTGGCGAGTCGACAGGTTCGGGCGTAGGTTGGCTCGATTATTGACTCGTCGCCCTGCCGAAGATCGAAGCGCCTGACGACCAAAACGCTGCCCAGGCGAGATCACTCCGCTGGCGCCCTTACGTGAGTGCGAAGGTTGGAATGTCTGAATCGCCGGACCCGGGCACCAAGACCTTTGGTCTACGTCGTACCGCCCCCTGATGATGTCGATCTTGGATGATGTCCGTCGGCATACGGGGTTGGCGCGGGTACCAGTCAAACTGAAGGAACGACTCTTCGTATGACTGAATGGTGCGAGATAACTTGTTCTCAGCCTTCAGGTGTTGCGACCACCGGTTGAGTCCAAGATGGCTACCTCGTCTACAGTGGAGGCACTACCGGTGACCGAAACCCTGTACGAATCCTTCGGACCTCGTGCGTTACGCTAGGCCGCCTGAAGGGCTGCCAGGGATAAAATTCCTGGTAGAGAATATAAATCGGCGCTCGTAGCTCAACGGACTAGAGCATCTGACTACGGATCAGAAGGTTGGGGGTTCGAATCCCTCCGAGCGCGCTTCCCTTTTTCGATGTCGTCCCTGTTCAGGGGCTGAAGACGGACCGGGTCGGAAAGTAGGGGTCCACCGATGACCCTACTTATGACCCTATTTTTTCCTTCCGTGGGTGCATGGGGTCAGGGGTCACTGCGCGAACGCCGCCCCGGAGTCTTTGAGATCCGCATCGCCGTCGGTGTCGACCCTGTGTCCGGCCGGACGGTGCAGCGCTCGTTCTTCTTCCATGGCGCAGCTGCCGGCGCGGAGGAGCGTCGGCGCGAGCTGGCAGCTCAGTTTGCCGAATACCGGTCGATCCGACGGGCCGCACCGTTCCTGACCGTCGGTGAGCTCCTTGAGCGGTGGTTGGCCGCCCAGCACGACTGGCGACCCTCGACGTGGAGTTCCGCCCGCTCCAACGTCAAGGCGTTGTCCACCGACCCCATCGCACAGCGGCGGGTGTCGTCCCTTCGGCCGGAGGTCGTCCGTGAAGCCATGGCCAGGTGGCGGGCTTCGGGCGCCGGAGTCGCCGTCGTTTCGGGCCGCTTTCGGGTGCTCCGATCGGCTCTCGGGTGGGCCCATTCCGAATCGATCCTCGAGCGCAATCCGATCGGTGAGATGCGCGGGCCACCCCGACCGGGCACCCGCATGCACGTGCCTGTCACTGATGTCGTCACACTCATCGAGACGTCCGAGAGGATCACCGAAAAGGCCGAGGGAGCGCTCGACGGGACACCGAGCTCGCTGCACGCGCTGCACAAGGCGGAGCAGGTGCTCCTCGTCCGCTTGGCGGCCGACTCCGGTGCGAGGCGGGGGGAGTTGGTGGCTCTTTGTTTCAGCGACTTGGACGGCCGGGTGCTCACCATCGAGAGGGCGGCATCTGCGGAAGAGGTGGGCCCCACCAAGACCAGACAGGTGCGTCGGCTCACGCTGGGGCGGACGACGGCCGAGCTCTGGAGGGCAAGCGAAGCGTCCTGGTGCGAGCGTGCGACGGGCCCGAACGGATTCGGCGAATGGCTCTTCTCCAAGGACCTGGACCATCGCCGGCGTCTGACCGCCTCTGGGTTGGGACACTGGTTCGCCGAGCTCCGGGACGAAGCTGGCCTACCTGGGGCCAGCCTCCACCGGCTTCGACACACGGTGGCCACATATCTGGTTGGCCGGGGAGACCTCCTTCAGGCGCAGCAGCGCCTCGGACATCGCGATGCCTCCACGACGCTGCGGAACTACGCCCACGCCATGCCGTTGGAAGATCAGGGCGTCGCCGACGACATCGACGAGATGCTGGGTTCTGGGGGGAGCCGACTGGCGCCACCGGCGTCGGGTGGCGAGTGAGTCACCGGGACTCGTCTCGAAATTCTGTTTTCCACGGAATGGCGGGTGTACGCCGACCGTCGCGTGTGCGTCTGACTATCGGGATTTGGGGAGGTCGAAGCCAAGGGAGGCGTAGGCGCGGCGACGCTCCGCGTGCATGCGGGCGAGGACAGTGACGCGAACGTCGACGTAGTCGTGCACTTCCACTCGAGTCTTCGTATCCGTAGGTCGCAAGACACGTCCGACGCATTGCACGACGCTGCCTTTGAACTTGATCGGAAAGGCCAGGAAGAGAGTGTCGAGGGGCGGGCAATCGAATCCCTCTCCGAGCAGGCTGGAAGTACCGGCGAGCACCAGGCCGAGCTCACCGTCAGGACGTGCAGCCAATTGTTCGATGACCGCCGCCCGAGCCTTCTTGCCCATCTGACCCTGGAGGACGAGCGCCTCGATTCCTTTGGCAGCGAGTAACTCGGTGATCGAGTCGAGGTGCTCGGTCCATCGGGTGAGCACAAGGCAATGCCGGCCGGACTCCCTGGCACCTGCAATGTCGTCGCAGATCGCCGCGGTCCGTTGACTGTCCTCGACGAGACCGCGGAAGGTCGTCTGTATGTGTTGCCCCTCCTCGGCTGTCTCGTGATCAGTCTCGTGGACGATGAGGTTCAGCGTTCGTAGCACCGGACCAGTCCCGATCGTCATGGTGTGGCGCACGGGACCGCAATGCATCGCCATCATTGACTGAAGTCCGTCCCGACGGTAGGGCGTCGCAGTGAGCCCCAGCCAACGCCGAACAGGTAGCTCACGTGCCACCCGCTCGAAGGTCACCGCGGGGACGTGGTGGCACTCATCGACGATGACCAGTCCGTATGCAGCAGTGAGCTCTGCCAGGTCGTCGCGTCGGGCGAGGCTCTGGATCATCGCGACATCGACGACCCCCGTGGCTTTGGCGCGACCGCCGCCGAGCTGGCCGATCTGCTTGGGATCGAGGTCGAGGTGGGTGACCAACCGGTCGCGCCATTGCTCCATCAACGGCTTGCGATCCACGATCACGAGCGTCGGGACTTGGTGCCGAGCAATGTGGGCGCAGCCGACGACCGTCTTGCCCGATCCCGGAGGAGCGACCAGCATTCCGAGGTCATGTTTTCCGAGGTCCGCTGCGGCTGTGGCCTGTTCGGGCGTCAAAGTCGCCGACAGAGCAGTTCTGAGGGAGGGCGGGTCCGCACATCCATCCGTGATGACCAATTCGCTCCCGGCATCGGCGACAATTCCATGTGCCTTGTCCCGGAGACCTCGTGGCAAGAGCAGCTGGTCGAGGGTCTCCCGGTAGGAGCGGATGAACCGGGGGGTGTTCCACGTCGAGAAGCGAAGCCTCTCCTTCTCGTAGAACTCTGGGTTGTGCAGTGACGCCAGGTGTTTGAGTGCGGCCAACATGGCCGGCGGCATGCCTATCCGGTCGACGGCCAACATCGCCTCAGATCGCGCATAGATCTTGGGTGGTGGCTTTGGCCCAGCAGACCCGTTCGTCGGTCGGCGGTACGTCGAGGCATCGGGCCCAGTCGCGAGATCCCCGAGCGCAGCAGCCAGCTCGATTGCGGACTGGGCCGGCAGGGGACGGAGTGTTGACAGGAACGTCCACTGGTCTTCGAAAGGCTCGAGGGTGGCCGGGTCGATAAACACGGTGGTTCCGAGTTTGCGGCATTCGCCGTGGAGGGGAAGGGCGATCAAATTCCCGAATGATCCCTTCGGCATGAAGTCCTGCGCGGGGAACAACCGGTCGTAGCTGACAAGGTCGAGCTCAGCTCGCATCGTCATTGCCTCGCGGAGGAGGTGCACGCCGATGCGTCGGGCGGATGCAGCCGGAACGTTGTCGTCAAAGAAGATCCAAACGTGGCCGCCGTCGCCAGATCGTGAACGTTCCAATGCTGCGGGCACTCCACTGGCATGCGCAGCGTCGAGATACGCGAGCGAATCGAGAACCCAACCCGCGTCATCGAAGTCGCAAGCCAACACTCGGCAGTAATCGCCACGTTGAAGTGGGTACAGGCCGGCATGGATCTCGCCGCCAAGATGCCTCTCGATGACGTCGTCGGTGTACGGCAGGTATTCCCGATCTGGCCGGCGGGTATTGGCCCATCCGCCCCTCACCGCTGGGCCCCAGCCCGACTTGCCGGTCCGCTGGTTCTCCCACCGAAGAGCGTAGACATCCTCGCGCCCGGCGAAGAGAGACCTGAAGAGGGCGATCTCCTCCTCCTCCGCCGACGAATGACGGTCGACCGAGGAGGGCGGCGAAGCAATCGATTCTGAATTTGTGAACAGGGTCGCTTTCCAGGGGGTGGTCGCCTCTCGACGGGCGGGATCATCGAGGCCGAGTAGCCCCCTCAGTCGAGCGTTCTCCGCCCGAAGCGCTTGGATCTCTGCTTCCAACCGGGCCGCCTGGTCATCTCCAGCGCTGTCATCGGGTTGGTGGACCACTGTCGAATCAGCGGAGCTCGTTGGCGAGCGTTGCGAAGCCGGGGATGCTGGCTGCCGCGAGGCGACGGAGAACTTCGGCCCGGGTCAGCGGCACTCGCAGGGCGCCACCCATTGCATCGATCACCCCGACCACGTCCCGAGGGTACCTCCGGAGAAGGTCGGTGAGGAACGTATCGGGGTTCCGGCGACGCGCCGGCGAGATATCTGCCGCGGGGTAACCGACCTTGTCTGCGGACAGCATCACTGTTGCCTTCCCGGCAACGGCAGCAGCGCTGTGGATATGGTCATCTGGGTCTGGTCCCGTCCGAGTCGCCACCAGCGGAAGATATTCCTGGGGTGCAACCCGGCCAGTGGGGAAGGCGGTGCGGATGCATTCGCAGAAATAGCGGGAGCGTTCCACGCTGAGGGCCCTTGTATTCCACAAGGACCCGCTCGACCTCACTGAGTAGGTGATCCGACCACAGCAAGTCGTACATTCCCAACTCGGCAAGGCGCAGCACCAGATCAGCGAGCGAGATCGGGTACAAGGTCGCGGTGTCCACGAAAACGCGCTCAAGCCGGGGCATGACGCGCCTGGGCGATCAGTAGTCCGCCCCTCCGTCGACCAGCGTGTTCACGGCGTCAGAGATGTGCGTCAGTCGCTTGTTGCGGCTCTCTCCAAATTCGAGCACATCAGCGACTCGAAGACGCCGGTGACGGCTGCCAGGGAGTCGCCGACCAGGGAGCTTGCCTGTGTCGATGAGCCGATCGACGAATTGACGTGAGATTCCGAGCAACTCGCCGGCCTCTGCGGGTGAGATTTCCGCGTCGCCACGTAACAGCACCACTTCGTCTCCGGTTGCGAGTTCCGCTACCGCTGAAGCCAGAAATCTTGACAGTTCCCTGGATGACAGTCGCTCACCGTCAGGCTGCTCTACGATCACCTCGGCTCCCGCTTCGAGGGCGCGGCGCAGTTGGTCTCGTTGAGCTTTTGGCACTCGGAATGATGCTGATGGGACAAACACGGTCTTGGCCATGGGTTAGAACCTCGCGGAAGAGAGGATAGCACGAAGTGTCCTAACTGCAACCTACCTCCCAGAGATGACGCCCTTGGTTGAGAACCACCGTGAGAACAAAAGCTCGGGAAACGGTGGAAACCGGTGGCACCCGGTGGCCACAGCAGGCCACCACGTCGTCTGCATCTAACCAGTCTGCCGGGCAATTCCGGCCCGTTCTGGCCACTCCCGGCATCTCCTGTCCAAGGCCACGCCCGATCTACGGATCAGAAGGTCGGGGGTTCGAATCCCTCCGAGCGCGCCACATGGCCTGAACCCCGTTTGGCGGTCCAGGCTTATGAGAGTTTGGTCGTGAGCTACCAGGAGGTAGTCCATGCCCAAGCGATATGGGAGAGAGTTCCGGCGGGCGATCTGTGCGCTAGCCGCCTTAGCGGCCGCCGGTTCGGCCTCGAGGTGCGGCGTCTTGGGCAACCTCGACGCTCTTTGTTTCCCGGCCTTTAGGCCGGCTTCGATTTTCGCCTGGCGCTTCCACAGATGGAGGGTCCCAGGTGAGACACCGGATTCCCCTTGAGATTCAGCTACTCAGAACGATCGCACGAACGCCATGCTTAGTTGGGCGGGCGAATGGCAACGGTCTGTGGGCCAGCGTTACATGAGCTCGTCAGCAGTCGCTGCCAAACCGAGAAGGATCCGCGGGGACTATCGAAACAAGCTCGAAGGCAAATCAGCGGATCTCGCAACTGGAGCGCCGAGAGATTGACGGCCATAGTCAGTGCAACGGTTCGGCAGCCCAGTCAGGCCATCATGAAAAGCGAGACGACGAAGTTCCTCTTCCAGCGAGCCTCTCTCGGTAAGTGCTTGTGTCAAGGACGTCGATTGGCTGACGATGCGGGCAAACAGCCATCGCATCCGCATAATCAATAAGGAAAAGAGAGCCAGAGAGATAATGGCCAATACGGCGGTGTCATCCCAAGAACCAAGGAGGGCGGCACAGAGAAGAATGACAGGACTGATGAAGCCCGCTAGTGCAACGATAGGCAGCCGACGCCCGTTGTCGGACTCCTGGACGCAAGGTCCTGAATTCGATTTCACATTGATCCTGCCCCTCCGTCTCAGTGGGGTGGGCATGGTTGGGGGAACTGACCCTGAGGGCGCCTGCCCTCTGACGCCAGGTCCGAAGCGGGGTCGAGCACTGGCCTGCGACCTCTTGATTCCGCCAGTCGTTCTACTTCAGTGATCGGGTGACCACCGTGGCCGACGCATAGGCGACACCGCGTTCGCCATGAAAAGTCCCGTAGCATTGACACCGTGCCTTCCGACTCGATGCCAGCAGCCGTCTACGTTGGCGACGGCAGGATCGCGGTTGAGGAGGTCCCCTGCCCAGTGCCGGGACCCGGCGAGGTGCTCGTCGAGATTGCCGAGTGCGGGATTTGCGGATCCGATCTGCACATGGTCCTGGAGCGTTACGCCAAACCGGGCGCCATTCTCGGCCACGAGTGGTCGGGCGTTGTGGCCTCTGCGCCTAGCGGCTCCGGCTGGTCTCCCGGTGATCGGGTGGTGGGGAATCCGACTCCGGGGTGTGGCGTGTGCCGGCCCTGCCGACGGGGCCGTCCTTCGGTGTGTCTCACGCGTGCTTCGGTGGCCTACCTGGGTTACCGGGGTGCGTTCTGCCGCTACAAGACCGTGTCGGCCGACGGCCTGATTCGGATTCCGGATTCTCTCCCGACCAGGGTGGCCGCTCTGGCCGAACCGATGGCCATAGCCCTACACGCACTTCGGGTGGGTGGTGTCGGTCCTGATGATCGAGTGCTCGTCACCGGGACGGGCCCGGTAGGTCTGCTGATTATCGCTGTTTTACGCGCACAGGGGATCTCCGACATCACCGCGAGTGAGCCTTCACCTGTCCGGCGCCAAGGGGCACTCGACGTCGGAGCCACCCGGGTGGTTACACCGGACGCGCTGGTTGAGCCACCCATGGGTGCACCGGTGGCGGAGCCCTACTCAGTGATCTTCGAATGCTCGGGACATGCCAGCGCCGTGGAGGCCGCCCTCGGCCAACTCGACTATGCGGGCACCCTGGTGATTGTCGGTACCGGGTTCGAACCTCCCCGATTCAACCAGAACCGCTTGATCATCTTTGAACTCGAGATCGTCGGGGCCTATAATTACGATGAAGACGGTTTCCGGTCGGCGGTCGACTTGCTGAATAGCGGGAAGTTGCCGCTTGAGTCATTGATCGAACCCGATGATATTCCGCTCAGTGAGGTGATGGACTCGATGGAACGGCTTTCCCGAGGTGAGATCGCCAGCAAGGTGATGGTCCGACCGAGCATGTCGTTATGAGCAGCACCTCATTTGCCCCCCGGATCAACCACGTGGCGATCAGCGTAGATGCAGATGTCCTCAACGATGAGGGGCGGGCTGCGCTCCTCGACTTCTACTCCGAGGTATTCGGATGGACCGAGGGAGACAACAGCACCGAGAAGGGGAATCCCCTTATCCTTGTCACCGGGGAATGGCGTCAGTTCGTCTATCTGCTCCCGGCAAAGGACGATTTCATGGTCACTCCGGACATGGACCACTTCGGAATGGAGGTGTCGTCCAAAGATGAGTTGATGGAAATCCTGGAAAGGGTAAAGGTGTACCAAGGCAAGGACGACCGCGTCCACATCACGGACGTAGGAACCATGGTCACCCACCACAACGACAGCGAACATACTCTCACCAACGTGTACATTGAGTTCTTGATCCCGCTGTGGATCGAGCTCCAGCACATCGAGCGCCGTTCCGAGGACTAAATTTCCGCTCCGCCGATGGGAGCGTTGACAGCAAGCGAAGTTTCGACACGACAGTGTTGATCGAAAGGGTGTTTCCACTTCAAGCGCTGGGTCGCACTTTCAAATTGTGAGGTCGTAGAGCTCAACGTCGAGCCCCTTGATGCGGGTATGTTCGACCAGTTCGAATCCAAGCTTGTCGAGAACATTCCGCGAGGCGTGGTTGTGAGTATCGATAAACGCAAATAGCTGGCCATGCCACGTCTCACGTGCCAGTGCAAGAATGGCTCGTCCGGCCTCCGTGGCAAATCCATGACCACGGGACTCGGCGACGAGTCTGTAGCCGAACTCAAGCTGCTGCTCTCCCAGGAACTCGAAATAGTCAACGCCGGAGTACCCGATGATGACGCCTGTTGCCGTCTCAACGATGGCCTGTTGCAGAACGGAATCTCCGCCGTTAGGGCGAGCATGCGATCAAAGCGAAGGTGCGCAGCGTTTTTGCCAAGCGGGCCAGATGATCTCGAAAATGCCATAAAGGTCGAGTCTGAGAACAGATCGAGAAATCGACTTCGGTCCGGTTCGGTGACCGGACGTATCGCAAGCCTCGCCGTTCTCATATCCATGGGATCCAGTCACCTTTTCCTGGGTTGGCTCCACACCAAGAACAACGTTTCGAAAATATATCGGCGGCCTTTCGGACATGTCCATGTCCCACGCCGAATTCGGACAGGCCACGTGGTCGGTCAACGGCTGGGCGACGCAGGATGGCTGACCGCTCGTGTCCAAGCCATCGTCACAAGGCAGAACGGCCTACGGGACCGGCTCGACTGCCATGAGGTGTGTTGCGAGGACCTTTGGCCCTGTCTGAATCCCATTCGCTCTGATTGGCTCGTAACATGCGGATCGGCGGTCCAGAGCGCAATCGGCCGGACATCCCACCCATTCACCGAAATCTGGTGCTCGCGGTGCTCTGCGTCTCACTGTTGATCGTCTCGCTCGACGACACCATCCTGAATATCGCCCTACCCGCACTCGTCAGAGACTTGAAGGCAACGGAGTCACAGCTCCAGTGGATCGTCGATGTCTACGCCTGCGTGTTCGCGGGTCTCTTGCTGGTCGCCGGCGGGGTGGGTGACCGAGTAGGGCGGAAGAAGGTCCTTTCTATCGGGCTGATCGTCTTCGCCGCAGGTTCCGCCGCCTCGGCCTTTTCAACCTCCGTCACCGCCCTGATCGCAGCGCGGTCGGTGATGGGTCTCGGGGCCGCATGCATCATGCCGGCGACATTGTCGATCATCACGGATGTGTTCAGAGGTTCTGAGGAACAGGCCCGGGCGATCGGAATCTGGTCGGGCACCACTGGCCTGGGCATCGCCATCGGCCCCATCGCTGGTGGCTGGTTGCTTGCCCACTTTTGGTGGGGATCGGTCTTCCTTATCAACGTCCCCGTAGCGATCCTTGGGATGCTGGCAGCGTTCCGCTGGGTTCCCGAGTCCCGTGATCCGGCCCGCCGCCCGATCGATTCATTCGGTGCGGTGCTCTCAACGACCGGACTGGCCATGCTTCTCTGGTCGATAATCGAGGCTCCGTTGCGAGGGTGGGGTTCCACGCTCGTCCTGGGGGTCGGGGCAGGCGCACTGGCGATTCTGGGCTTGTTCGTGGCCTGGGAACGCCGCAGCCCGCACCCGATGCTCCTGCTACCGGTGTTTGGGGACCGGCGTTTTTCCGTAGCCATGTCGGCGGTCGCCTTGGCGGTGTTCGCCCTGATGGGTGCGCTCTTCGTGCTGACCCAGTTTCTCCAGTTCTCGCTCGGCTACTCGGCCCTGTCTACCGGCGTCCGCATACTGCCCATTGCCGCGGTGCTCGGTGCTTCGGCTCTCGTCTCGACCCGCCTGGATCGATGGCTCGGCACGAAGGTGGTTGTGGCGGCAGGCCTGGTACTTGTGGCGGGAGGCCTCTGGCAGCTCACCACCATGACCACGGCCAGCGGTTTTGGTGATGCCTTGATAGGCATGATCCTCCTGGGCGCCGGCGCCGGGCTCATCATCGCTCCGGCCACGGCCTCGGTCATGGGGGCACTGCCCCGCCAACGAGCGGGGGTGGGATCGGCCACCAACAGCACGGCACTGCAGATCGGCGGTGCGCTCGGCGTGGCGGTCATAGGGTCCGTGCTCTCATCCCGCTATCAGAGCGGGATGACGGCGGTTCTGCACGGCCGGCCGGTCCCGGCTGCGGCAGCACACGCCATTCTTGGCTCAATCGGAGGAGCGCTCGTCGTAGCGCACGTGGCCGGCGGAGAACTGGGTCACGAACTTGCGGCGGCGGCCCGGCTCTCATTCGTCGACGGAATGGACCGGGCGTTGCTGGTCGGTGCAGTCGTCGTGGCGCTGAGCGCCGTTCTGGTCCTGATCGCTCTGCCATCCCGAGCCCGAGGGTTGCCCTGGGGACGTGGGGACCCTGCCCCCAGCTCGATCCCGTCACCTGAAGCCACGAGCCGCCAACCGGCGGGGCTTTCGGATCAGACCGATGCGGACTTGTTTGGAGCTGGAGTGCATGGTCTCAACGAGAGTGCGCTGCTGTTCGCCGAGAAAGGGCCGAGCCTGCCAGCAGGAGCATCTGGAGTGCTCAATGCCGTCGATGTTCGATACACCGGTACCTCGTCCGAAGGACCATGAGCGTAGGCAGGCCCTGGAGTGGCCCAGAGAAATGGCGTGCAGGATCACCTCAAGGGGCTTCTCGAAAGTGGGGGACGTCATTTGCTCCTCGCTCACGGTGGGACGTCTGGCCCTTTGCACGGGCGAGGCGACCACGTAGCCTCGTGAGATGGATATCGGCGACGAAGCGGTGATGGATCGTCACGGCTTCGACCTCCTGCTCGACCTCCTGCGCCGACGGGGTCTTCGGACCATTGGGCCGGTCGTGCGCGATGGGGCCATCATGCACGGCGAGGTCTCGTCAAGCGCCGACCTACCCGAGGGCTGGCACGACCACACGTCGCCGGGGAACTACCGGCTCACCAACGACGAAGGTCCCGAGCTGTTCGGCTGGGCCGTAGGACCCGAATCTTGGAAGTCCGAATTCTTCCTCCCCACAGAGACGGTGTGGCGGGCCACCGTCGACAACGGTAAGGTGACCTTGTCCGATGTGAAGGACCAGCCGAGTCCCGTGGCAATTGTCGGGGCGCGGCCCTGCGAGATTGCGGCACTCGGTGTTCTCGACCGGGTGCTCCGCAACGGAGCGGTGCCCGACGATCGCTATGTGGCACGTCGAGACGGCGCGTTCGTCGTAGTGGTCGAGTGCGGTTCCCCTTCGGGCACCTGCTTCTGCACCTCCATGGGGACCGGGCCGGCCGCCAGCACCGGCTACGACTTGGCCCTCACCGAGTTAACGAGTCCGGGGGAACTCGAGCACGAGTTCTACGTGCGGATTGGCTCGCTCGCGGGCGCGGAGGTAATGGCTCTCGTGCCCAACCGTCCCGCCGATGACGTCCTGCGCTCCCGCCGTCAGGCGGTTGTCGACCGCGCCACCGAAAGGATGGGTCGCACTCTCGACACGGATGGCCTACCCGGGCTCCTGGCCCGAAACCTCGAACACCCGCGGTGGGCCGACGTGGCCGAACGCTGTTTGTCCTGCGGCAATTGCACCCTGGTGTGCCCGACCTGCTTCTGTAGTGACGTCAAGGACACCACAGATGTCAACGGCACGGTTGAGCGTCGGCGGCACTGGGCCTCGTGTTTCGACCTCGATCATTCCTACCTGCATGGTGGAGCGGTCCGGCCCACAACATCGTCGCGCTATCGACAGTGGATGACCCACAAGCTCTCCACATGGTGGAACCAGTTCGACGAGTCCGGCTGTGTCGGCTGTGGACGCTGCGTCGCGTGGTGCCCCGTCGGTATCGACATCACCGAGGAGGCTGCCGCCATTCGGGCGACTGATGGTGCCTCACTCATAGATACGATTGCCCAAGCGAGGAACGAATCGTGAGTGAAGCAGATGGGGCCATAACCCGAGCGATGACGGGGCACGCTTTCCTCGCTGGCGCTTCTCCCCGCACCATTGAGCTGTTTTCGGAGGGGGCGAGGCTCGAAGAGTTCGAGACGGGTACGTTGCTTCTTCGAGAGGGCGAGCGCGCTGACACCCTCTATCTCCTCACCGAGGGGCGGGTGGCCATTGAGATCCATTCGCCATCACAAGGACCTTTGACGATCGATATCGTCAATCCGGGTCACGTCGTCGGGCTCAGCTGGGCGGCCCCTCCTTTCCGTTGGCAGTTTGACGCTCGGGCACTTGAACCTGTCAAAGCCGTCGCTCTCGATGCACCGCGTCTGGCCGAAAAATTGGCACTCCACCCTGAAGCGGCGGCCGAATTGCACCAGCGACTCAGCGCAGTCATGTTGTCGCGGCTACAGGCCACGCGAATCCGACTCCTCGACCTCTATGCAAATGCCAGCCGTCACTGAGCGCGCCGCCGGACTCCTGGCCGGGTATGGCCCACTCACTCCGTTGCCGTATCGGATCGTGGATCGGAGAGTTGAGCTCAAGGACGTCGTCACCTTGTCGGTGGCCCCGTCGTCGGCGCCGTCCGTCGAACCCCGACCCTTCCGCCACGGGCAATTCAACATGCTCACGGCCTTCGGGGTAGGTGAGGCGGCCATATCCGTCTCGAGTGCGCCTGGCGCGGATGGACCTCTCGAGCACACGATTCGCGACGTGGGCGCCGTCACACATGCCCTCTGTGCCGCTCCTGTAGGTTCGACGATAGGAGTTCGTGGTCCCTTTGGACACGATTGGGACCTGGCCTCCGTCGATGACAGGATGGACGTCGTCGTGGTGGCCGGTGGGATCGGTCTGGCCCCGCTCCGTGGAGCTGTGCGGGACCTGGCAGGGCAATGTCAACTGCGGGCTGGGCGGACTTTCGTGCTCGTTGGGGCTCGTTCGCCGGATCAGATCCTGTTCCCCGAAGACCTCGAGGAGTGGCGCGCCGCGGGAATCTACGTTGACGTGACGGTCGATATCGGCGCGCCTGGTTGGGTCGGCTCGGTCGGCGTCGTCACCGTGGTGCTCCCTCGGGCGCCCTTCGAGCCCGCCAACACCGTGGCGTTGCTCTGCGGGCCCGAGATCATGATGCGCTTCGCGGCCCGACAGCTCGTTGACCAGGGGGTCGACCCGGGACGCATCCATGTGTCACTCGAACGAAACATGCAATGTGGGGTGGGACTCTGCGGCCATTGTCAGCTAGGCCCTCTCCTCATCTGTCGGGATGGCCCGGTTGTGACCTATGGAGGCGTGGCCGACAAGCTGTTCATGGAGCGGAACCGGTGACCGAGGGGGAATCCGGTACACCGGAGACCCGTCCGACGTTGGCCGTGTGGAAGTTCGCGTCCTGTGACGGGTGCCAGCTCAGTTTGCTCGACTGCGAAGACGAACTACTTGCCCTCACAGGTATCGTGCGTATAGCCCATTTCACCGAGATGTCGCGGGCGACCGTTGACGGACCCTACGACGTCTCATTGGTCGAGGGTTCGATCACGACGCCCGACGATGCGGTGCGGATTCGCGAGATCCGGGCCAGCTCCCGTCGGCTCATCACCATTGGGGCATGTGCAGCGGCCGGGGGTATTCAGGCCTTGCGAAACTTCGCAGCCGAGGGTGCATTCGTGGGTGCCGTCTATGCCCACCCCGAGTACATCTCTTCACTGTCGACGTCGACGCCCATCTCGGCACACGTCGCCGTGGACCTCGAGATCCAGGGCTGCCCTATTGACCGCCACCAGCTGTTGGAGGTGATTACGGCAGAGCTTGCCGGGCGTAAACCGTTCCTTCCTACGCACACCGTCTGTCAAGAGTGCAAAGGTCGCAACACCGTGTGCCTCCTAGTGGCTCACGGTACGGCCTGCATGGGACCGGTCACCAGTGCCGGTTGCGGCGCCCTGTGTCCGGCCGTCGGCCGGGGCTGCTTCGGTTGCTTCGGTCCGTCAGAGGGGGCGAACACTGCCGCACTGGCGCGGCGCCTGCGCGAGAGCGGCCTGGAGCCCGTGGACGTTTCGCGCCTCTTCGCCACCTTCTACTCAGGCAATTCCGTGTTCGCCGAGCAATCACACACCCTGGCCGACCGCGTTGAGCTCCGTGCGGACGCAGAGACCGAGGTGCATTCATGACCCACGGGTCGAGTGTCCACCGGACCGTGTCGATCGAAGGACTTTCACGCGTAGAGGGCGAAGGCTCGCTCCACGTTGAGGTTCGCGATGGCGTTGTCGAGCAGGTCGCGCTCAATATCTTCGAGCCGCCGCGCTTCTTCGAAGCGTTCCTGCGGGGACGCGGCGCCTTGGAGGCACCTGATATAACCGCCCGCATCTGCGGCATCTGCCCGGTCGCCTACCAGATGAGCGCATGCGCCGCGGTTGAAGACGCTGCCGGAGTGACGGTGAGCCCTGCAGTCACCGATATGCGTCGACTCCTCTACTGCGGGGAGTGGATCCAGAGTCACGCCCTGCACATCTATCTGCTTCACGCTCCAGATTTCCTGGGCTGCGCTGACGCGGTGGAACTGGCAGAACTGGATCGCGCTGCCGTCGAACGCGGTCTGGCGATCAAGAAGATCGGCAATCTCCTCATGGCCACCGTGGGCGGCCGCGCCATTCATCCCGTCAATGTGCGGGTGGGGGGCTTCTACTCCGCTCCCGCACCCCCCGAGATTGCGGCATTGGCCGATCCGTTGCGACGCGCCCGTGATCTGGCGCTCGAGACAGTGTCATGGGTGGCGGGGTTCGATTTCCCCGACATGGCGGGGGACTACCACTTCGTCTCGCTGCGCTCTCCGCGCCACTACCCGATCGAATCAGGCCGCATCGCCTCCAGCGATGGGCTCGATCTGTCACCGTCTGCCTTCAATCAAATGGTGGTCGAGGAACATGTGGCTCGATCCACGGCGCTCCATGCTCGGTTGGCCGGGCAGCGCGACTACCTCACGGGCCCGCTCGCCCGCTATGCGCTCAACTCATCCATCCTTCCCCAAGTGGCTCGCGAGGCCGCAACGGCGGCGGGGTTGGGACCGGTTGTCACCAATCCGTTTCAGAGCATTGTCGTCCGGGCCGTGGAGCTCGTCTTCGCGTGCGATGAGGCTCTCCGATTGGTGGAGTCCTATGAAGCCCCGAACCCGCCGGCCACCGACGTCCCGCTCCGGGCCGGCGTCGGCTTCGGGGTCTCAGAGGCGCCACGCGGCTTACTCCTGCACGCCTATACGCTCGACGCTGCCGGCGACATCACGACCGCCCGCATCGTGCCGCCGACTTCGCAGAATCAGATCACGATTGAGGCCGACCTGCGACGAGTGGTGCAGGGCGCACTGGATCTGTCCGATGCCGATCTGGGTTTGCGTTGCGAGCAGGCGGTCCGCAACCACGACCCGTGTATTTCCTGCGCGGCACATTTTCTCGACATTATGGTTGTCCGGGCGTGACTGACACGGTGATTGGGGATCCTGTGTCAAAGGCATCCCGTAGCGAAGACCTCCCGCGCGTGGTGGTGGCCGCAATGGGAAGCGAATACCGCCGCGACGATGGTGCCGGGCTGGCGGCAATGGCCATGGTGGCTGAGCAATGTCCGGACGTCCTTGTGGGGGGTCCTCTGTGTGACCCGCTCGACGTGCTCGGAATGTGGGATGGGGCCGACCTGGCTGTGATTATTGATGCCGTGTCCTCTGGAGCCCCTCCAGGGACGGTCCACCTGGTGGAGTTGGACCCAGCTCTCTCGAGGCCGCCGGACGACGACCAGCGCTCCGTCGGTCCGAACAGCACCCACGGTATCGGGCTGGTCGGCGTCTACCGTCTGGCCCGGGCAATCGGGCGTGCCCCCGCAAAGGTGGTGGTCGTCGGTATCGAGGGCCTGGATTTCGGGCAAGGGGTCGGGCTGAATGCTGCGGTGCAGGAAGGGGTCACCCATGCGACGCGTCACGTCGTGGAGCTGATCGGGGAGGTAGGCCGATGTGCCTGAGCAGGCTCCATCGGGTGCGGTCGGTGACTGGACCGGGCAGGGTGACGGTGGAGGATATGAACGGGCGACGGCACGAAGTGTCGCTGTTGGCTCTCGAGCCGAGAGAGCCCGACCCCGTGCCGGGGGATTGGCTGGTGGTGCATAGCGGATACGCCATCGACCGGGCGGAGGTTGCAGAGGCAGCGATGATCCTGGCCGAGCTCGGACGAGGCGGAGCATCCACGCTCCCTTCGGTGGGCCGGCTTCCGTGACGATCGTGCTGCGATGAGTCAGCCGCCGCTGGGCCCTTTGCTCTTTGCGCGTTACGCCTACCCGCCCAACGAGCTCGGATACTGCGGGCCTCCGGACTCGGCTTCCCTGCTTGAAGCGTCGGAAGACTTCGATGTGGCACGGCTGTGCCAGCTGGCTACCGGGTTCTCCGGCGCATGGCCTTATCTCGAGCTCATCGCCGATCGCAACGGGATCACCGATCCGCTGGACGCCCGAGTGGTCGAGGCCTATTGGGTCGGCAACGCTTTGCTCGAGCACGTCCCGGTTTCGGCTTTGGTGTCTTCGCTGCGAGACCGTTTTGGGGGAAGTGCTGGTCACAGCTTCGGGCCCATGGCTTCGACCGTCCCGCTGGGAGGAGTGTGTCACCACAGCCTGCACGTCTTCGCCGTCTATCCATGGCTGGGATTATTGCGCTCGGGGATGGACGGCCCCCCGCTCACGGTGCTCGACCGGTGCCGGATCCGGTGGGGCCGCGTCGAATCGGTGTCGGGCGACCAGGTGACAGTACGGAACCGGGTCCTGGTCTTCGAGAAGTCACAGCTCGTGCTTGGACCTGAGCGGTCGGAGGTGGCCCGCCGCAGCATCGATGGCATCGGTCTTGCCCCCGATGTAGAAGTGAATGACATCGTCTCGCTCCATTGGGACTGGGTGTGCGATCGGCTTTCACCAGAAGGGTTGGCCTCTTTGAAGGGGTGTACGGCGGTCAACCTGGCTGCCGTCAATGCCCTTCCGGTGTCGGGGATGGCCGGCGAGGGCGAATCTTGAACCACGGGTGACCTTTGGCCCTACTCGGGCCCCCGATTGCGTCGCAACCTTTCAAGGGAGCAGCCACTCGAAAGGAGGCGAGGCCAACGATGAAGACCGTGTTCATCAACCCGGAGCGGTGCATTGGTTGTCTCCAGTGCGAGTTGGCATGTGCCGTCGAGCATTCTGAGAGCCAGGACGAGAAGTGTGCCTTCCTGGAGACGCCCGTACCTCGCAAACGCGTCCATGTCCAGGCGGGACCCCTTCCCACCTTCGCGTTTCCCAACCGATGCCGGCACTGTGACCCCGCCCCCTGTCTACAGGTGTGCCCTACGGGCGCCATTTCTCGAGATGAGGAGCATGGCCTCATCCTGATCGATGCGAAGAAATGCATCGGGTGCGCCATGTGCGCGGTGGTCTGCCCCTTCGATGTGGTGACCTTCCACCCACTGGCCGAGGGTCCGACTCCGCAAGTAAGCGTGGCCGTCAAGTGTGACGGGTGTATTGAACGGGTAAGCCGCGGCGATACTCCCGCATGTGTGGAGGTGTGCAAGGTTGACGCACTTGTCTTCGGGGAATTGAATGAGCTCGTCGCCGCTGGCCGTGTGCGTGAAGCAGGAGCGGTGCTCGCTGCAGCGGGGTCCACCCCCACGGTGACGCCGAATGGCGACCCCCTCGCCCTCTGGCACGCATGGGGCTTGGCCGAAATGACCGCAGCACGGGCCGCATCCGCCCGTGTCCCGCTCGCTCACGGTACGCCAAATGGTCGTGCCGGAGCCGCCCCCGCCACAAGAGTCGAGAACGAAGGAGGACCACAATGAGTGGAACCAGTACAAACGGCCGCTCCAAGAGTCTGTCCATCAACAGGGACGCCCAAGTCATGATCGACCAGGCCAGGGCGGAGGGCATCGCCACCGTCTGGGACCGCTTGGCCGACCAGCAGCCACAGTGCGGGTACTGCGCGCTCGGGTTGAGTTGCCGCAATTGTGCAATGGGTCCGTGCCGGATTGACCCGTTCGGAGAAGGCCCCCAAAGAGGCGTGTGCGGAGCGGACGCCGATGTCATCGTCGCCCGCAATCTGGGTCGGACGATCGCCGCGGGGTCGTCGTCGCACTCGGACCACGGGCGGGACATTCTTGAAGCATTCGATCATTTGGCGCGCGGGGAGACCACCGGGTATCGCATCGTCGATGAGGAGAAGTTGCGCCGAATCGCCGGCGAAGTTGGGGTGACGACCGACGGCCGTACGGTGGAGGAAGTTGCCATTGATCTCGCAGACGTGCTCCAAGAGGACTATGGCACGCGCCGCGGATCACTCTCGTTCACCGCGCGTGCACCCGGTGCTCGCCGTGCCAAATGGGAGGCGGCAGGGATTACGCCGCGGGGGGTTGACCGGGAGAACGTCGAGATGTTGCACCGTACGCACATGGGGGTCGACAACGACTACGTGAACACCCTGTTGCACGCGCTCCGGACGGGGTTGTCTGACGGCTGGGGCGGATCAATGATCGCCACCGAACTGTCCGACGTGATGTTCGGCACCCCGACCCCGGTGATGTCGGAGGTCAACCTGGGTGTCTTGAAGACGGATCAGGTCAATATCGCCATGCACGGGCACAATCCTCTGCTCTCAGATGTGATCTGCGCAGCCGCCCAAGACCCCGATCTCGTTGAGCTTGCCCAGTCGGTCGGTGCCAAGGGCATCAATGTCGTCGGACTGTGTTGCACGGGTAACGAGATGCTCATGCGTCGCGGCGTCCCAATAGCTGGCAACCATCTGATGCAGGAATTGGTGCTTATCACCGGAGCGCTTGAGGCGATGGTGGTCGATTATCAGTGCATCATGCCTTCGATCGTCGACGTGGCGAAGTGCTACCACACCAAGATCATCTCCACCTCCGACAAGGCCAAGTTCACCGGTGCGACGCATATATCGTTCGACCCCGAGCATGGCGCCGAGGTCGCCGAGCGGATCGTGCGTACCGCGATCGAGGCCTATCCCGATCGAAACCACGGGCGTGTGCGTATTCCGGGCCAACCGGTGAAGATGATGGGTGGATTCTCGGTCGAGGCCATCCTGGGCGCCCTTGGCGGTACTCCCAAGCCGTTGGTCGACGCCATTGCCGCCGGTTCGATTAGAGGCGCGGTAGCCGTGGTCGGTTGCAACAACCCCAAGCTTCCGCAAGACCTTGAGCACATCGAGCTCACCCGACGTCTCATTGAGAATGACATTCTGGTCCTTGTGACCGGCTGCGCCGCTGTCGCGAATGGCAAATCAGGCCACATGGTGCCCGAAGCATCCGCCATGGCCGGGCCGGGGCTGCGCGCCGTCTGCGAAGCTCTCGGCATCCCGCCGGTCCTTCACATGGGCAGCTGTGTCGACAACAGTCGGATCATGGTGCTGGTGGCGGCGCTGGCCGACTACCTCGGCGTCGACATCGACCAGTTGCCCGTGGCCGGTGCGGCGCCCGAGTGGTATTCGGAGAAGGCGGTGGCCATCGGGGCCTACGTAGTGGCCTCGGGAGTAACCACCGTGTTGGGTGTGCAGCCTCCGGTCTTCGGCAGCCCGCACGTTGTGGATCTGCTGGCCAACGGGCTCGAGGGGGTCGTCGGGGCGACGTTTGTTGTCGAGCCTGACCCGGCCAAGGCCGCCCTCTTCATCCGCCGGCACATCGAGACAAAGCGGCAAGGGCTGGGTCTTTCCTTCGTTGAACCCGACACGATGCGTATTGATGACAACGACTCGGCTCCAATGGTGTTGATTGGTGCCGCGGCGGAGGGGTGAGCATCCATGTGTGACACCTGCGGAGGCCATGACGGATCGACCTTGCCCATCCACGGGGCGAAAGCACACGACCACAGTGGCGGTATCCGTGTCGTCGTTGTCGGCAAGGGCGGAGTGGGCAAGTCGACGTTGAGCGCCGTCATGGCCCGCCAGATGGCCCGCGGCGGCTGGCGAGTGGTTGCAGTGGACGCCGACGAGCAGCGCAATCTGGCGGCGACTCTTGGCCTGGGGCCGGTCGAATCCATGTCCATCGTCCCCGTGTCGGAGAACGCCGAGTACGTCCGTGAGAAGACCGGTGCACGGCCGGGGGAGGGCGCAGGAGGGCTTCTCGTGCTCAACCCCGACACGACCGATCTGATCGAGAGATTGTCCGTGGAAGCGCCCGACGGTGTGCGGTTGATCGTCATGGGGGGCGTGCGTGAGGCAGGCCGCGGCTGCCTCTGTCCCGAGACCGCCCTGATCTCGAGCGCCATCGGCGGGATGCACCTCCACGACGAAGATGTGGTTGTCATGGACACGCATGCCGGTGTGGAGCATTTCGGACGCGCCTTGGCGCGTGGCTTTGACTCCGTCGTGGTGGTCGTCGAGCCGACGTTCAACTCGGTCCAGGTCGGCGTTGAGTCGGGAGTCCTCGCGCGCGAGTTGGGGATCAACGACATCCATCTGGTCGTCAACCGGGTGAGAGTGGAAAGCGACCTTGGGCGCGTGTTGGCCTATGTCGACCAGTTGGGCGCTCCCGCATTCGACTCTGTGACGTCGTTGCCCTACGACGAGATGGTGCTGTCGTGTGAACCCTCGGTGGGCGCACTTCTCGAAGGGTCTGCGATGGCGGACGCCGTCGGGATATTGTCCGCCAAAGTGGTGGGTGGCGCTACCCGAGTGCCAGGCTCGGTGAGCTGATGCGGGCCGTCGTCATCGGCACCGGGCCGGCTGGTATCACCGCCGCCGAGACTCTGCGTCGGCTCGATCCGGCCGGCACGGTCGTTGCTCTATCTGCCGAGCCCTTCGCTCCTTACTCTCCCCCGGCCATGGCAGACCACTATTTGACGGGCCGCGATGAAACTCTCTATTGGAAGGGCCGCGACGTTGCGACGCGGCTGGGAATCGATGAACGGCGCGACGCACAAGTCGTACAGATTGATACGGACAATCGTGAGGTTGTGCTCGTCGACGGGCAGCGGGTCGGATACGATGGCCTGGTTGTGGCATCGGGTAGCCGCCTCCACGCACCCTTGGAGGGAGCCGATCTTCCCGGGGTGCTGGACTTCAAGTCACTCCGCACGGCGGACGAACTGGTGGGCCGCGTGCGTCGGGGCGAGGCGACGACCGCTCTGATCGTCGGCAATGGATTCATCGGCGTCGAGCTCTCACTGCTCTTGGCCGATCTCGGCGTCGACGTGACGCTGATAGGCCGCCGAAAGTGGATCATGCCCAGGGTGCTCGATCCACTCACTTCGACGGTAGCCGAAGCCGCTCTGATCCGGCATGGCGTGTCGCTGCGGCTCGGCGTGCAAGCAGAAGCTTTCGTTGGAAGTCCGTCCGTGAGCGGCGTGCGTTTGGCGGATGGTGACGTCTTGAGCGCTGACCTGATCGTGGCGGCGACAGGAGTGAAGCCCCACACTGAGTTCATCGCCGGTTCGGGGATCGTTTCCGAATGGGGCATCCATGTCGACGACCATCTTCAAACCTCAGTTCCGGGAATCGTCGCGGCCGGCGATGTGGCCGAAGCGGCCGACTGGTTGACGGGCGAACGGTACGTGCATGCCATCTTCCCCAACGCGGTGACCCAGGCGCCGATTGCCGCGGCGAACCTCCTTGGAGGTACGGTCCGTTACGAAGGGGCCGAGGCCATGAACAGCCTTAAACATCTCGGGGTCCCAATTGTTGCTATGGGCACGATCGAAGAGCCCGACGAGGTATTGCGCTGGCAGCAGGGCGGCGATCTGCGCTCGGTCTACTTGCGTGATGGTTGCGTCATCGGCGCGCAGTTGGCCGGTGATATTCGGGCCGCCGGTGTCTACCGTGCGCTCATGATGCGCCGATCGCCAGTCGCTCGCTTCGGGCAAAGGTTGGTTGAGCCCGGGTTCGGAATGGCCGACATCGTGTCCGATGCCCTGCGGCTCGGCGAGCCCGCTCGTGTTCCTGCCTGAGCGCGGGACAGTTCCTGTATTGCCTGCTGAGTGGCAGCCTTCTTCACTCGCGTCAGGTTGCATCGGCTATCGGCGAAGGCCAAAGATCCTCGGGCTCCCTCCCGAGCGTTTCAGGGAGCAACCAGAAGAGTCCCACGATCAATGCGGCTGGGAGGAACGTCAACTTGGCAGCGATGGCAAACTGGTTTCCCGCGTCGGCCACGGTTCCAAATATCAAAAGTCCGACACCCGCGCCCAGGACTCCAGCGACGACCCACCATCCGGCAACGGACGCTCGCACAGACGTAGGGAAGAGCTCGGTCAAGAGCGCCCCCGCAGCGGGAGCGAGGATGGAACCCGCCATAACGCCACATATGTAGCCGGACAGAAGGGCAGCCCGTGATCCTTCATACGTGATGACGCTGAACAACGCCAAGGCGATCATGGCGACTGTCGCGGTCGACCGGCGGCCGATGTGGTCGGCCGACCAACGCCCGGCGAGGAGGCCAACCAGTCCGGACAAGCCGGCGCCCACGACCATGGCTGCCGTGACGTACCCCGACTGGTGCAGGACGTTTTGCGCGTACAGATAGACGAAACTGGTGGCGGGGCCGGTAATGACGGACACAGCGAAGGCCAGAATGCCGACGATGAGTATGCGGCGGCGGAACCTCGGGCCAACCGCTCCCAATACGGGCAGCGGACGTTCGGCCGAGACCTCGGAAATTCTGAATCGATCTGATTCTTCAATTCTCCTGCCGATGAACGGTACTGCGGCCAGTGGCAACACCGCGAGAGCGAAGATACCTCTGAAACCAAGGGAGTTGGAGGCCAAGCTGTGAATGAGAGCAATCAGGCCTGCCCCAACGCCATAGCCCGCTGCCGTCAGGGCGACTGCGGACGTTCGGTCACTCGATGCTGTCTGCTCGGCCGCCGCGACTTGTGCGAGAGCGTTCGTCGCACTCAAGAACGGTCGTCCGCAGGCAAAGATGACCACAAACCACCAGTACCCCGGGCTGGCTGCCGAGGCAACCGTTATGGTCAGCCCGAGCGACAATGTGGCAATGAGCATGATCCGCCGGCCGAACCGATCGGCCAGTCCGATCAGCGGCAAGCTTCCCAGTGAGGCCAGCCGGATAATGGCCAGGCCAACTCCGAGTTCCGTGCCCGAGAGACCTGCCTGATCGACGATTGTCGCCCCATGGGTCGCGCGCCCGAACTCACGGGCCACATCACCGAGTGCTGTGACGATGCCGAATTGGCCGAAGCCCGAGGCCAGAGCCGCCAGAGCGACCGCGATGACTGCACCGTCGGCCCACCGATGGAGGTGGAGGGTTCGCCCCACTGGGTGGAGCGGCTCGGATCCCGCAGCGGACATGCCCACAACAGTGACAGGCTCAGTCGTTCACGAACAACGACTTGGGCGTGTCATCAAATTATGGTGGGGGCGGCTCGTAGCTCTCGGGGCCGTTCGACCAACTCACGGACCCCCCGGCATCCTTCACCATGCGCTCGATCCCCGCCAGCGACAAGAACCCTGCTTCGTCCGGTGGATCGAGTTCATCGACCTGTATGGCGAAGTCCCGCCGACCCTCGGCCAACAACTCCTCGATTATCGGCATCACGCTGTTGCACGTCATGCCGTCCAGCACTCCAGCCATGCGTACGGTCACTGGTACCGTCTTAACATTCACCCAAAGCTCGAGAACCGGGTCCATCTTCCACGCGGTGTCGGGGTAGTCGACACTGCCGTGCTCTACGAGTGCCATTGTCACCACCGCCTTTCGCTTCCAGCATCCGTCGGACGCCTTTCGACCACTAGGGCCAGAAGTCCCTAGTGGCGCACATGACAAACGGAGGGGGGTGGCGTGCGGCCAGTGGTTCTGGACGACTGCTACGGAGTGACGGCTGCAGCCAGGCTCGACGTCATCGCCCGTCGAGGGGCACTCTCGGCGATCACCTTACCGTCTCGCATTTCAATTATTCGGTGGGCGCGGGCAGCGACCTCGGAGTCGTGGGTCACCATGACGATCGTCGTTCCTCGCCTGCTGAGTCGTTCGAGCAAATCCAAGAAGCGTTCCGTCGAGGCCGAGTCGAGGCTACCCGTAGGTTCGTCGGCCAGAAGGATCTTGGGGTCATTGGCCAGAGCTCGCGCGATCGCCACTCGTTGGCGCTCTCCTCCGGACAACTCGGTCGGGAGGCGATCTTCGCAGTCGCCAAGGTCTACCGCGACCAAGAGCTCACGAGCCCTCGTGTTTCGCTGGCGAGCCGACCGATGCGTTCCGAACATCGGGAGCACGACATTGGAGAGAGCGGTCAGCTGGGGGAGCAAGTTATGAAACTGAAATACGAGGCCGACTTCTTGGCGACGGTACCAGCTCAGATCGGCAATCTCGGCGAGATTCCTTCCACGGACGACCACTGACCCCGCAGTAGGAGTATCGATGGCTCCAAGGAGATGAAGGAGTGTCGATTTTCCACAACCGGAAGGCCCCGTGATGGCTACCATTTCCCCGCAATCGACAGTGAGGTTGACCCCGTCGAGCGCGGTGACATGTCCAGGATAGATCCGAGTCACTCCGGCGACCTCAACGTCGTGTTGGCGCACGATCGGGTCATTCATAGCTGAGTGCCTTAAGTGGTGAAAGTAGCGCGGCGCGGGTCGTAGGGTACAAGGCACCGAGGAGGGTCATGACAAGCGCGGTGAAGAGGGCTCTCCAAAATGCGCCTTCGGTGAAGTTTGGGTGGAGCACGCCCTTGAGCGCCGGTAGGTTCTCCAAGACGAACGCAACGGCGAAAGATAGCGCAACGCCAAGGCCTGCACCGAGTATGGCGAGAAGTAGGCTCTCGGCGAGCAAGAGGCTGACTGTGCGGCGCCGAGTCCATCCGACCGCGCGGAGGAGCCCGAATTCTCGGGTCCGCTCGAACAGCGACAAGAGCATGGTGTTACCTATGATGACCGCGCCGATGAGGATGGCCAGGACCGTACTTCCATTGACCGCCGCTTGGAGATAGACGAGGTTGCGGTCGGCCCGCCCGAATTGAGCGGCGGTTCGGATGGTGGTGAGCTGAGGCTGGGCGTAGTCGATGCGGGCTGCCACAGCGGTGATCGAGAAGCCTTTGGCTACCTTGACGAAGGCCAAGGTGACGATTCCCGGAACCCTGTTGTAACCCTGGATCGCTGGAAGCGGGAGCATCGCTCCCGCGTCGCCGAAGGCATTGCCGGTCGAATATATGCCCACGACCGTATTCCACGTCCCGTTGGCATTGAACCGGTCACCTACGCGCAACCCAAAGTTCGCCGCCGCCCGCCAACCGAGCATCACTTCATGTGAGGCAGTCGGCGCATACGGTCGACCGGCGACCATCTTCACACCGAACGCTGTGAGGTCGCCCGGATTGATTCCAATTTCTATGAATACTGGGTTGTCTGCGTTGAGGTCTTGCGTTTCGACCAGGACACCGACCACGTTGGCGACACCTGGTGTTTGCCGCAGGCGCGCGAGCTCTTCACGATCGATAGTGCTGGCCAAGGTGTCCGCGGCACCCTTTTGGGACACGGTGAAGTCTGCTTTTCCGACCGAAATGATTGCAGCGGCAGACTGTTCCAGTCCGCTACTTGTCACATCGAGCGTGACCACGGCCATCACGGCGATCGCCACTGCGAAGGCAAGCCCGATCGACCGTGCCCGCTTCGACCACAGATTGCGGAGGATGAGGTCAAAGAAGCTCATGCACTGTCCCCGTTGGATACGTACCGATACGGGACGTTTCGTTCAAGAGGTGGGCAGTAGTCGACCTCGGTGCTGGATCCATGGTGTAAGCAAAGCCCGGAACGCGCTCGCCGTACAGGGCCGAACGTCCCTGTGAAGCGTTCATGAACCTGGAACGAGAACGACGTTGGTCACCTTGAGTGCACGGTCGTCAGCGCCTTTGCCTGAGCCCGGACAGCTGGCGGTAAGGCTGTGGGCTCGACAGCGTTACCCGACTATTTGCTGCGGGTGCTCAGTCCTTCTTGTGTTCGTAGTGCTCGACGGTGGCGTCGGGTCCAGGGAAGAAGAGGGTGTCGTGGTCGCTGTCTTCCCAGCGCACAACGTACGGCGGTTCTCCGTCTGGACGACGCACTTCTACTACCTTGCAGTCGCGATTCGGCTCTCCGACCCGGTGACCGTGGATGACAATGCGATCTCCTACGCTCGCACGCATGATGGATCCCTTTCGACTCGTCAATCCCTTGGTCCCATCGTCGTGCTAGTCAGATGCCCCCACTAGGGCCGAAGGTCCCCGGTGACGTCGCCAAGTGAGACGTCGGAGTGGCGCACGTGGACGCACGGAGGAACTCCGCCGTCGCTCGATGGCACGGGTTGTCTCGCGAACGGCCGCCGGGTTAGTCGCCCGCCCGCTCCTGCGCCTCGACGACGACATCTCCGGCCCGTCGAAGCGAAGGATCGAAGACGACCTCCTGTGGAATCGGAGGAAGCAAGTACGACGGTATCGCGAGCGGCCGGTGGTGGTGGTCAAGATACTTTTTGCGAAGTTGCATTGTCGAGGCCTCCCCAGGTGTCCCGTCCTACGGCGGACATGTTGTGTTGTGATTGGATACGTACACATCCTCCTGCCGGGTTTCATGGGTCAGCAGGGCCAAAGGTCCCAGATTTTGTGGAAACGCACCTACCGTCGTCAACGCGTTCCAGCACGAACCCCCAGTCTGGCCGTAGGGTTGGCCCCGTGACACAACCTCTTGCTGGGATCAAGGTTCTCGACTTTTCTGAACACGGCTTCGTGCCGTCTAGCGCGGCGGCGCTCGCCGACTGGGGCGCCGATGTGGTCAAGCTTGAACGGCCCGAAGGCGACCCGATGCGAGAGATCATCCGGCAGGGTCTCGTCGCCGACGTGGATGGCTACGACTACCTGTTCCAATTAGTGAACCGGAACAAGCGCGGTGTCTCGATCAACGTCCTGGCGCCTGCCGGCCGCGAGGTGTTCGAGCGCTTGGTGCGCTGGGCCGATGTGTACATCACCAATCAACTGCCACGGGTACGCCGCAAGTTGCATACCGAGCCCGAGGACCTCTTTGCCCTCAACTCTCGTCTTGTCTTCGCCCGCGGCCATGGCCAAGGGCAGCGGGGCGAAGGGGCCGAGCAGGGCGGCTTCGACTCGGTCTCCTTTTGGTCGAGGGGTGGGATAGGCCACATGCTCACCGACCCGAATGCGGACTCGCTTCTTTCGCCCCGTCCAGCGCTCGGTGATGTGCCTTCTGGGATGTTCCTGGCTGGTGGGATCTGCGCGGCCCTGGTGCATGCCCAACGCACCGGGGAAGGGGTCTTGGTCGACACCTCTCTTCTGAATGGAGCCAACTGGACCCTAGGTCCGGACCTTGCCTACGCGTCGATGACCGGCGCCGAACCCACCAGACATACCGCCACACCGGGGGCTCGATCGCCCCTGGGCTGGACATATCGGACCGGTGACCGACGGTGGCTCATGCTGATGATGCTCGACGAGGAGCGTTACTGGCGCCCCACCTGCCGAGCCCTCGGCCGCGAAGAACTCATAGAGAAATATGCCGATGGGACGGTCCGCCGGGCCGCTTGGCCGGAAATCTGCAACCAGCTGGCCGATACCATCGGTTCGCTCAATCGCGTCGAGTTGCGTGACCGGCTCACCCGGGAGAACTGCATCTTTTCTTTCGTGGCGTCGCCACCGGAGGTGGTGATCGACCCGGCGGTGACCGAGAACGGCTACCTGATGGCCCATCCAAACCATCCCCCGCTCAGACTCGCCGCCGCGCCAGCCCAGTTCGACAACGAGTTACCTGCGATCCGTCGTGCCGGCCCGGACAAGGGGGAGCACACCCGGGAGGTCCTGACCGAGCTGGGCTATACGGCAGAAGAGATCGACGCCCTCATTGCCTCCGAGGCGGTGGTGGCCCAAGCCTGATTGCGAGTAGGCGTTGCTCAGCGGCGCTGGGCGTGCACGAGGAATTCGACGGCCCCCCGCTGGCCAGGGCGGGCGAGCGCATACGGGCGCCGTTGGTGCGACCTGATGTGGTGGCTCCCGCAAGATGGCGCACGCCCTCGCGGTTGTCCCGGGTGGGACGTCATGCGACCACCTGTCGGCATCTCGGACCAATCGCGTGGGTTTGCCATCGAGGGCGAAGTAGCGAAGCTCGTGGGCAGCGAAGGGATCGGGGTGCCAGCCTCTGCGTTCTTCGGCCATGGTTCGTTGTGATCCTTGTCGATGAAGCGTCAGGTCAGTCTGACAGCGGGGACGTGATGTTCCTGTGACTACGGGATGAACTCTGTGTGATGTGGGTCATCCGTCGAGATTGATAAACCGGACCCTCCAGGCGAGGGGCAGGCGACGACGGGGGAACGGGGGGGTGTCCCCCGTCGTCGCCTGGACGCGCGGGGAGGGAGGAGGCCCCGGCGTGGTCTGGCTGGTGGGTGTTTCTGCCTGCTCTTCACCTTAGAGACGGCATATGAACGACTCGCGAAGCTGATGTAACGACGGCGCGACTCGTAGATGAATCTTCGGTTTCGTCAGGAAGTACCGGTGGTGGCGCGCAGCGGTGGCCTGGACCGCTCCAAGGAGCCACGCCGAGCCGAGGCTGCGGCCAGGAAGATGGCGGAGAACGCCGAAGCGAGGCGTGCCAGTTGGTGGACGCAGGCACCTCGTCGTAGGAGTGGCGTCCCTACGTGCGCACGTGTGTAGTGGGGCTGCCTTCGGGGGAGAAAAGCCGGAACTCATGCTCGCCGTAGGGGTCCGGTTGCCATCCTGTCGTGATGCCGGTCGCGGCCGATTTCATCCACGGTTCCCGTCAATCGGAGGCACGATTGAGTCTGCCCACCCTGAGTAACAGGACGGTGACGGAGCAATGAAATCTCCGTGATGCGAGGAAGAATTCAGACGGCAACGGCGGTGGCGCTCACTCGGTGCCCCCGGCGCTCCAACTCGGGCATCACGTGCTCGGCCAGCAGTTCTATGGAGTGCATGACCGTCTCGTGGGGCAGCATCCCGAACTGCATGTAACAGAGCAATTGATCGACGCCGGCCTCTTCGTACCGGATGATCTTCTCGAGGCACATCTCGGGTGTCCCGATGATGATCATGTCCTGGTCCTGGTAGCGCTGGACGTCCGTCTTGCTGGTCGCCGACAGGTTCAGCAAGGGAAACGCGCGCTCCTGGGCCTCCTTGGAGAGGTGGGGTAGCTCCCACTCGATGGTGAACTCGGCCAGGTGCCGGTACCACCACTCCACCGAGTCCCACAACCCGTACGCCTGGGCCTGGTCCATATCGTCGCAGCAGTGCACCAACGTGTACGCACCCACCCGGTCGTTCCTGACGTGGGTCAGTGGCTCCGATTCGGCCTGGGCCGCATGGTAGGTGGTGATCACCTCGGCCATCTGCTCGACGGTCCGGCTCAACGAGAGGGAGAGGAGGCCGAGGCCGTAGCGTCCGGCGCTGACCGCGCTGCTGTCGCTGGTGGCCGCCTGCCATACCGGTGGGTGCGGGTCCTGGAAGGGCTTGGGGGTCTGCATGCGGAGCGGGAACTCGAGGTTCGGGCTGCTGTAGCAGTACTTCTCCTCGGCCCACATCCCCACGACGATCTCGATGGCTTCCTTCCACTGGTCGCGCGAGCGATCGTCGATCGGGACGCCGAACGCGGTCTGCTCCATCGGGGTCGAGCGGCCCGTGCCCCACTCGACGCGGCCGTGGCTCAAGACGTCGACCGTGGCCACCTTTTCGGCCACGCGCGCGGGGTGGATGAAGCCGAACGGCATCAGCGTCACCCCGAATCCCAGCCGGATCTGGCGTGTCGACAGGGCCAGCCCGCCGAGCACGACCTCGGAGGCGGGACAGGCCGAGCGGCCGTCGCGGAAGTGGTGCTCGACCACCCACACCGTGTGGAAGCCGAGCCGGTCTGCCAATTGGATCTGCTCGATCGCCTCGTCGTAGGCCTCCTGCTCGGCCTTGCGCTGGCCGTAGGGATGTGGAAGGTCCCACGGCCGCACCTTCGGTTGGATTTCATAGAGCAGATCTAATTTCACGATGGCCCCCTGATCAGGTCCTGGAACGACGTCGGAAAGCTAGCCGGTCTTCCTCCCGACCTCGCCTCCGGTCGCGGCCCGCTCGGAGGTGTCCCCTCCTCAGGCCGAGCCTTCACGCCGTGTGAGCTGGGCCACAAAGTCGCCGACCCGGCGCACGGCTGCTTCAGATTCGGGGAGATCGGGCTGTACGGTCGGCCAGACGTGTTGCATGCCCGCAGCGACGTGGAGCGTCACCGTGGAGCTGGCCTGGGCCAGCGCATGTGCGAGCGCCAGACTGTCCTCGAGGAGAACCTCTTCGGATCCGACGAACACCAGGGCGGGGGGAAATCCGCGCAGGTCCGCGAAGAGCGGGGAGGCCAAGGGATCACGGGGATCGCACCCTTGCAGGTAGAGCTGCGCCGCCTCGGTGGCCCGCGCGGCCGAGAACATGAGGTCCGTACGGGCGCGCGAGTGGTAGGAGCGCGCGCTCACCGTGAGGTCGACCCAGGGTGAGAACAGGGCGATGCCGCGGGGAAGGGGCAGGTGGGCAGCGAGGGCGGCGGTCACCAGGCTCGTGGCCAGACCACCGCCGGCCGAGTCCCCGCCGACCAGCACTGGTTGCGAGGAGGCGGCACGAACGGCGTCGAAGACGAGAAGCGCATCGTGCAGTCCGGCCGGGAACGGGTGTTCGGGAGCGAGGGCGTAGTCGACGATGACGACACGAACACCGGCGGCATCGGCCAAGCGGACACCGAACACGGCCGATCCGGAGGCTGAACCAAGCCGGAAGCCGCCTCCATGGAGATACACCAGGGATGCCACAGGATTCTTCGGTTGGCAGACCACACAGGGCACGCCGCCCACCGTCTCCATCGTCACCTCCACGGTGGGCGTCGAGGCGGGAGTGGACCGGGGTATCGAGGCGCGCAGCTCACGAAGGTCGGCCGGCGTGGGCACGGTTGATGCCCGTCGAGGTGGAACGCCCCACGAAGCCAGATCCCCTCTGCGCGTCACGTCGTTAACATTAGGGCGCGGGGAACGTCGGTAGAACGGGGAGGAGATCCGATGGAAGCAGAGGAGACAGCGACCGTAGCGACCGAGGACGACGGGGGGTTGCGCCCGTTCTTCTACTCGATCGCCGACCTGCCGGCGGCATCGATCTCCCAGATGCTGGACCAGACCGATTCGAGCGAAGAGGACAAGCAGGCGATGTACGACATCTTCGGGCGCGATCTGATGACCAAGGTGATCCTCCAGTCGCCCAATCTCTCGGTGTTCCATGAGGAAGCGAAGCCGGGCGAGCAAGTCAAGCCCCACCGCCACGGCACGCACCAGATCACCTACGTGCTGCGCGGCTCCCTGCACTATGGGAACAGGGTGACGGAGGCTGGAATGGGTTACTACAGCCCGGACCGTCTCTACGCGTGGACGGCCGGTGACGAGGGTGCGGAGTGGATCGAGATCCACGCCGGACGGCCTCAGGCCTACGCACGCTGAGTGGAGCTGGCGGCTCGGCGTGCTCGCGCCGGCCGGCGCTTCTCTAGAGGCGAGATCCGAGTATGGAGTCGGTGTACACCGCGAGCAACGGTCCTCGCCCGACGTCGGTGGCGATCTGTCGCAGGTAACCGGTGAGCACGCCTTCGGCCTGATTGCTCGAGGTGCGTAGCCGGTGGGACTCGGCCTTGTCGCGCGCCGCCAACTGTGCCTTGCGTTGGGCCGGTGTGACCGTCGGGGTTCCCGGGGGCAACACGCGGCGCACGGCCGACAGCGCGACCACTTGGGACGTGGGGTCATCGCCCGGTGGGAGCGTGCCGGTGAGCTCCTGCCAGCGCAGGAAGAGGAAGCCCTGGGTGTAGCCCTCGGTGTCGATCCAATTGGGAACGCCCGGGTCTCTCGCCGCGACGACGAAGTAGTAGCGACCGTCACTGGACAGTTGGGCCTGGGTGGCGTTCAGACTGCTCTGGTGCGTGGCATAGGGAAGCGATTGGGCGAAGGCATCGGCTGCCTCGAATCCCTGGTATACCGCATTGGATTTGCCGACGCTGACGACGAGTGCCTGGCCGGGTGCGAGGTCGAAGTGCGAGAGGGAGGAGAGCTGCCCGGCGAGCCCGCCCTGCGTCGGCGACGGTGCCCGCACCTGGTTGGGCGTGAGGGACGAGAGCAGGGTGCCCCACAACGTCACCCAATACGAGGCTTGCTGCGTGACGGCGCTGGTGGCGGCGTCGATCGCGGTGATCAATTGCCGGTTGGTCAGTGTCGCCACGGGTTGCCCCGGTTGTCCGACGGTTTGAATGCGAAGTTGGTCGCCAACGGCGTCTGACCAATTGGTGAAGGCTTCGCGCACGGAGATCAGCGTGGTTTGGGGAACGGTCGGCAACCAGTTCCCTTGCTGTGCACTGCCACCCACGTTGATGGTGTAGGTGCCGTTGCTGTTCACGGCGATCTGACTCTTGAGCAACGTCGCCGTCGGGTCGCCGGTCGAGCCGGCCCCGGGAAAGCCGGTGATCGCCTGGACGCTCAGGTCGTCCGAGTTACCTCGCTTCCCGGTGATCCGGTACTGATCGGACCCGTTGACGATGGCGATGTAACTGATGTTGTCGGGATCGTAGATCCCCGAGCGGACGGGAGGATCAGAACCGGGTACGGAAAACGGATCCGGATCGCGAAAGAAGACAGGGTGGTTGGGATCGACGGCCAACAGCTGCGTATCGAGGTTCAGCTGGGCCAACTGCCGGACGAAACTCACCGCGTCGGACTTGTCCTGGACCGTCGTCACGTAGTGCCCCTGCTTCGCTGTCGCTGTCGCTGTCGCTGTCGCTGTCGCGATGGCGGATACGAAGGCTTTGAAGTGGTGCTCGACGGCCGCCTGGCCCGTTGTTGCTGCGCGGGCGGTGGACGCGCCGGCACGTGGCAGCACGCCGCTCAGGACGGGGAGGGTCACGACAATGATGGCGAGTGCCAGGACGGCAGCTCTGATCCTTCGCATGTGTGTTCCCCCCTCTGTCCGTCCACGGCGTGGCCCGGACGCCGATTGTCCGCCGTGGTCGCATGAGGATACTCACAGAAGGCTCGGGCCTGTGGGGTGCACCGGCTGTGCACAACCGTGGGGGAGCGACGTCGGACCGGGCCGTTTTAGCCGGTCACGATCGGGTACAACACGACGATGACGTCCGACGGGGCTGACCCGCCTGGCCCAGGTTCAGGGGAAGAACTGCCTGCGTCGAATGTGCTCATCCTTCCCGCCAGCGTGGAGCGGGAACTCGACCAATCCGACGAGTCGTTGGGAGTCCTCGGACGACCATTCGACCATCGCTCCCCGTTCTTCATCGGCTTCTCGGGCGCGCTCGGTGTGGCAATGGCCTACATCCTCGCCCGGGGCATCGCCGATATCTCGAGTGTCCTCATCATCATCGGTCTGGCCCTCTTCATTGCCATCGGGTTGGACCCGATCCTCGTCTTCTTGGTCAATCGGGGCGTCGGGCGCGGTCTGGCCGTCGGCGTCGTGACGCTGGGTTTCGTCCTCCTCGTGGCGGCGTTCGTTCTGGCCGCAGTCGGACCCCTCTCGCATGAGATCCAGACCATTGTCAAGAACTACCCCCGTTACAAGTCGAACATCGCCCACGGCAAGGGGTGGGCCGGCAATCTCGCAGTGAAGCTCCACCTCACGAGTTACCTCAAGGGAAACAAGCAGTTGAAGATTCCCTTCGGGGGGATCCTCGGAGCCGGAAAGGTGCTGCTGTCGTTGGGGGTGGCGACGATCAGCGTCATCGCCCTCACCATCTACTTCTTGATCGCCCTGCCGGGGGTGACGCGGCTCTGGCTTTCGCTCCTTCCCAAGAGCCGCCGCGTGAGGGCCGCGCTGCTGACCGACGAGGTATTCGGCCGGGTGGGTGGATTCATGCTCGGTAATCTCCTCACGTCCGTGATCTCCGGCGTCGGGACCTACGTCTGGCTGCTCATCTTCGGCGTGCCCTATGCCCTGCTGCTCGCGCTGGTGGTCGCGCTCTTCGATCTGATTCCCCTGGTGGGTTCGACCATCGCCGGCATCATCGTCTCGCTCGTGGCGCTGACCAAGGGGCTCCCGGTCGCCATCGCAACCGTCGCCTTCTACATCGTGTACAGGTATCTGGAGGACTTCCTCGTCAATCCCCGAGTGATGAAGCACACGGTCAAGGTCACGCCGGGACTCACCATCATCGCCACCCTCATCGGGGGCACCCTGCTCGGGCTCATCGGTGCGCTGGTGGCCATCCCGGTCGCCGCCACGATCCACCTGTTGCTCGAAGAGGTTGCCGTTCCCCGCCAAAATCAGCGCTAGCGAAGGCCCAACTGGGCCCGTACGTCACGCAAGCGGTGCGGCCCTGGCGTCCGGGGGGACGGTCAGCCGGCGGCCCAGGAGGCTGCGTCGACCACTTGCTCGGGCTTGGCGGCGATGATCAGACGATCGCGCCCTTCGCGCTTGGCTGTCATGAGGGCGGTATCGGCGTACGCGATGATCCCGGCGGCGGTGGTGGCGTAGGTGGAGTCGGCCAGACCGATGCTCACGGTGAAAGGAGGGACCCCTGCCGCGACCACCGATTCGGCCAGGGCAGCGCGCAGACGGTGCACGATCGGCGCCGCCTCGGTGACGTCGCAGCCCACATAGACCAGGAGGAACTCCTCCCCACCGAATCGAGAGACCATGTCGCCCGTCCGCACCGTTGCCCCCGTCACCGTCGAGAAGTGACGGAGCGCGCGGTCGCCCGCCGCGTGCCCGTGCGTGTCGTTGAGAACCTTGAAGTTGTCCAGGTCGGCGAAGGCCACGGCATAGGGAATCTGTTCATTGTCCAAACGGCGCAAGGCCTCCTCGAGACTGCGTCGATTCAACTGGCCGGTCAGCGAATCGGTGGTGGCGGCAATTTCGCTGGTGACCAGGGCCCGGAGCAGGCCAAGGCGGGCTCCTGTCTGTATGGCGAGGACCTCTGCCCTGGCACGTTGCTCGGCATCGAGCGGCTCGTCGGCGGGACCGGTCAAATGGAGCACACCCGATGGCGTGCCGAGGATTGTCACCGGCACGCACAGGGCGGACACTTCTTCCTTGCGCACCTGGAGGTGGGGACAGGTCGCCAGCGCGTGGCTGTCCGCGAACCCGAGGATCTGACCTCGACGAACCGCCGGACAGCTCCACGGCGTGCTGACGCCGCAGCCCGGTCCCCCGTTCGTCACGGATGCCGCGCCCTGGTGGATATGGGCCCGACTGGCATCGGCCAGGAGCAGCTCCCCCGGACCGTCGGAGACGAGGTCGAGAGCGCGACCAATGACCTGGAGCACATCGGGCTCGTGTTCGGCCATCTCGAGGGCAGTGTGCAAGTCGGAGTTGAAGCGATGGCCGTCCGCTGCTGCCTGGAGCAGCCCCTGTTGGCGCAAGATCTCGGACCGTTGCGCCGCGAGGGCATGGTGGATCGGCAGGCCACTGGTGAGGGTCAGTGCAACCAGCGCAGCGACCACGAAGAGCGCCGCCGTGCCGGCGTAGCCGCCAAACCCATTTCGCAGGTGCAGCGCCCCGCTGATCCACCACGAAATGGAAAAGGCGATCAGAATCCCGATGATGGCGCGCAGGGACTCGATGGCCAACGTCCGCATGGAGGCATCGATCGCACGAACCCGTTGCGTTGCTGGAGTGATCGGTTCATCACCGGCCATTATCGAAAGTCCTTCGCTGTAATACCGAACCGCAAATTTGAGTTGTCACCTGCGGAAATCAATGGTAACGGCATCAGGGAAGAAACCCGGTGGCAGAACAGTTGCGAAGTCGTCGCTTCTGCCGTGTGCTCCGGCACTCTCTGAGCTGTGCCGCAAAGCCGTGGTCGGCACCCTCAACCGGCGGAGGGCTGGCCTTCCGCCATGGGACGCCCTGGCCAGTGCCTTGCGCTGTCGCGGAGTCGTCGTTGTGCCGCCGCGAGCCTCTCCTCAGGACTCGCGTCCGCCGCTCCGGATCCAGAGATCAGGTCTGCCCACGACAGGAGCGTCAGCACATCCCCGTCCACCTGTGCCGGCGCCTTGGGTAGTGCGCCGACCGAGACGGTGCCGGTGGTCCCGTCGATCGAGAGAAGGTCACCGGCGCCCACGACGACATCCCCCACCCGGAATGCGTCCTCTTCGACCTCGATCGGCGCGCCCACCACGGCTGGAATGCCCCAACCCCGGGCTACGACGGCGGCGTGGCTGACCATCCCACCGCGCGAGGTCAGGAGGCCTTCCGCCACCTGCATGCCACGCACATCGGCCGGTGACGTCTCGTCGCGGACCAAAATGACCGCTACCCCCTGTGCCGTCTGCTCCAACGCCTGCTCTGTACTAAAAACGGCGTGACCCACGGCGGCACCCGGCGACGCCCCGATGCCCACGGCGAGCGTGTCTGCGGCTCCTTCGAACTGGGGACGTTGCGCCAATGCGAGATCCCCGACCGTCACCCGAGCCACTGCGTCTTCACGGGTGATGGACCAACCGGGCTGTGTGGTGAGCCCGACGGCAAGACGGATGGCGCCCAAGCCCGAGGCCTTGGCCCGTCGCACCTGGAGGAACCACAGGCGCGACGACTCCACGGTGAACTCCACTTCGCACGCGTCAGCGAAGTGCTCCTCCAGCCGATCGAACGTCGACAACAGCTGGTCATGGACGCCGGGAAGATGCTCGGCCAGGGCGCTCAGGTCCCGGACCTCGTGCGTGCCGGCGACGACGTCCTCTCCCTGTGCCCGCCACAAGAAGCCGCCCCGCGCCCGCTGCGCCCCGGTGGATGGATCGCGGGTGAAGGCCACGCCGCTTCCGGAGTCTTCATCCCGGTTGCCGAACACCATCGCCTGCACATTGACGGCCGTCCCTCCGGCATCGTCGATTCCCGCGTGTGCGCGGTAGGCGTGGGCACGGTCCGAGTTCCAGGATTCGAAGACGGCGCGCACCGCCGCCACGACCTGCGTGCGGGGAGCCTCCGGGATCAGATCTGGGTCGACCTCGAGAATGCTGCGGCACACGGCACGGGCGGACGAGAGGTCCCCCGCTGCGGTGTGCAGCGGGCGGTGGAGGACGACCCGTGCGTACATGATCAGGAATCGTCGGTAACAGTCCCAGGCGAAGTCCTCGTCGCCGGCCGCCGACAGGGCCTGGCGGACACCATCATTGATGCCCACGTTGAGCACCGTGTCCAACATGCCCGGCAGGGAGTGGCTCGCGCCCGAGCGCACGCTCAGGAGCAACGGGTTGTCGTGGTCACCGAGCCATCGGCCGGTGTGGGACTCGAGTGCGGCGAGGGCCTCGTCGATCTGCTCGTCGAGCGCCGTCGGCCAACCGTGGGAAAGAAACGAGCGGCAGGCAGCGGTGGTAATGGTGAAGCCCGGCGGGACGGCCAGGCCGAGCACCGACGTCATCTCCGCCAGGTGGGCGCCCTTCCCCCCGAGCTCAAGGCGCAACGAACTCGGCGCCACGTGGTGGTGGTGGGTGAAGGGAAAGACGAGTTGCGCCCCGTCTCCCGGCCGGTTCACACCGACCCTTCGGCGCGACGGTCGATGCCGAGCGTGAGGATGAGGTCCTGGTGCAGTTCCATCCAGATGTCGTGATACGAACCGCACGACACCCCCGTGAATGCGTCACCGTCACCTCGGCGCACGCGGTCGTACGCCGCGCCGAGTCGCGGACGGTAGGTGCCGAGTCGAGGAAGAACGGCGGACATTGTCGCCAGGACGTTGGCGGCGCGCTGGTCGATCGGTCCCAGTCCGTCGATCACATCCTTGTCATAGGCGACGTCGTCGTGGTCGTTCGGACGTCCCTGGCGAAGTTGCCACCTACCGCATTGTTCCTTCAGGGCCACGTTGACCGGGAGGAACTCGTCGTAGGCCTGGTGCAACCGGTCAGCAATGGGGCTGCCGGCCGCGTCGAGGGAGAGCCGGTGTTTGTGGCGCGCCGCACCATCGGGGGTCAACTGCCACAACTCATGGCGGGCCCGAAAGACCGACTTGCCTGCATGCTCCAACAAGGCAAGCTGCCGTTGGACCATTGCCGGCTCCATGGATGTCATGGCCGCCAGTTCGGACACCGTGGCGACTTGCTTGACACAAAGCGCATGCGTTACCACGAATGCGTCGGGATCAAGTCCCTCTTGCGCCGCCGCGCCCGTGAGCGGGGGAAGGACCTTGCGAGGGCCAGAGGGCAAAGCAGTCATAGCACCGGCCAGGCTACTTTCCTCGCACCGGGCTGCCGGGAACATTGGCGGATACCATCTTCTGATGGCTGATGAGCGGGGGCACGTATCCGCGATGGACGACTTCGCCGTCCATCAGGCGCCGGAGCTTCTGGCCACGGTGGCGACGACGGATCCGAACTTCTTCGAGCGCTTTTACTTCAATCTCTTTTCCCACAGCGACGACCTGTTCATGATCGTCGGGCTGGGCCAGTATCCGAACCGTGGGCTCATGGACGCCTACGCCATTGCAGTTCGCCATGGAGTCCAGCACTCCCTGCGCAGCTCGGTGGTCTTCGACGGCGACCGCCAGTCGACACGGGTCGGACCGCTCGAAGTGGAGATCCTCGCAGGCACACGCATCGTCCGCGTGCGCGCCGACGCGCACGCGGGGTCGCCGATCGAGTTCGACCTGACCTGGCGTGCCGACATCGCCCCCTACCTCGAGCAGCGCACGCACGCCATGGCCGGACCGCGTACCACTGACGATGGGCAACGCTTCGTTCAGACCGGCCGCTGGGAGGGGAGCCTGCGGCTGGGGGAGGAGTTCTTCCCGATCACACCGGCACGCTTCTGGGGAGCACGTGATCGAAGCTGGGGTCTGCGGCGGCTGGCCGACAGCGTCCCACTCGTGCCTTTCCGCCGCACGAGCTTCACCTCTTTCTTCACCTGGGCCCCGATGCAGTTCGAGGACTACACGGTGCTCTATGCCTCGTTCGAGGATGCGAAGGGGGTACCGGAACGAAGGTCATCACATCTGGTTGGGCGCCTCCCGAGTGAGGAGGTGTCCGATCTCGGCGCCACCGACCATCAGTTGATGTTCGTGCCTGGATCGCGGCGGCTGGCCGGAGGGACGATCTCTTTTGCTGCTCCGCACCCCGATGTCGAGATCGAGGCGCTCACGCGACTCTGTCTCGACAAGGGAAGCGGGTATGGTCAGTCCGAGGCTTGGCAACACGGCGCCTACGTCGGAGACTCAGTCGTGGAATGTTCGAGCACACCGCAGGTTGAGTTGTTCCCGACCAGCCGCATCGACGCCTGCCTGTGCCGGTTTCGGCGCGGGGACGATGTCGGGTACGGCGTGTTCGACACCACGATCGTCGGAGATCATGTGAAGTATCCCCTCGAGACCGCCGCCCCGGGGGCGGCGGGCTCATGAGCGCCACCGTTCTCGGCGTCGGCACGCCCGTCGCGGACGGCGCCGCGGTTTGGGGTCACCTCATTTCGCTCAACGAGCCGTCAGACGTCTTGGCGCTGTTGGACGAGGTCGACGAGCGCAAGTTGGTGGCTGTGATCCGTGACGCCGGCGCCACCTTCCTGGGGCCGCTCCAGGCCGATCTGACGGGTTTGGTCTGTCTTTCGGGGGACCTCGGAAGCCATTTGGCCATCGTGAGCCGGGAGTTGGGAACGCCGGCCTTGGTCGGCTTCCAGATCACGGCAGGACATGTGTTGCGCGACGGCGCGCTGGTCGAGCTCGACCCCGGGAGCGGGCAACTTCGCGCTCTGGAGAGGTGAGGCCATGAGCGTCGGGCGCCACATGCTCAGTGCGGCGGAGATCGACGAGTGGCGCCATAACATCCTGACCCGCATCTCGGGCTATCAGGCCGGCACGCGCACCATGTTCGCCTCACCGCTCATCCCGATGGAGTACCTCGCCATCCAGGGTCTCGAGGTGTGGGACCGGTGGCCGGCCATCGTGGAGCGCATCATGGCAGCCAGATCGCCCGAAGCGATAGGAGAGGCACTGCGTCGGCCCGGGTTCGGCGTGAACGCGACGCACTTCTTCTGCCTGGCCTGCCTCCCCCCGGGTGGGCACGACGGGTGGCTCCGGCATGGCGTGTCGTATCCCGACGCGGCCGAGCGCTTTTCCATCATGTACGACTTCTGGCACGGCGCGACGATCAGTTGGCGCGCCGACGGCTTCTCCACGGCCTGGGCCGCCGGCAATGTTGTCCGGCCGTATGCAGCGGCATGCATCGAGGAACTGTCGGCGCCGGTGGTCAGCGTCTCGACGGGCGAGGTGACGAACCTGCGCCGCTCGATGGGCGCGCTGATGCAGTTTCTCTTCTTGAACTTCATGGAGTGTCGCGTGGGAATCGGCGAGAGCGGTCCCTATGCCCTGCCCCGGGACCGTGTCATGCTCGTGCGCGAGTTTGCCTACCTCGGCCCGAGCTTTCTGCCGTGGAGCGGGGTGGCGGCAGGCGCACCGTTCCAGAGCGTGGTGGCCGCCCTGGTGTTCCGGCCCGGCGTGCGGATCGAGGTGGGCGACACCGCCACCAGCGTGTGCATCCCGGCTGACCCCATGATCGATCTCGAGGCGGTCGGCCTGTTCGGAAGTGACAACGAAGTCCTGAATCCGATCGGCTTCGAGGAACTCGAGGTCGCCGCCGCCGTGGCCAGGAATGCGCACAAAGCCCTCTACCGTCAGGTTGCGGCATGGAGCTGGGAAGAGAAAATGGCAGCTGGTGCTTTTTCCTACTTCACCACGATACGGCCGTTTGCCGTTGTGGCCGGAGTAGACAGGGAAGTGGATTGGACCGTGCCCATGGCGGCCACCGACATCATGGCGTCGATGCAACCGGCTTCCGAAAAGGTCATGAGCGAACGGCGCGAGAACGACGAGGGAGGATCCGCATGGTGAAGGACATTCGAGAGACATCCGATGAGCAGTACTGGGAGGACCTCAGGACCCGCTGGACGAGCCTCCTGAGCTATCGCTACATCGGCCGCAACCACGGAGCTCTCAATGCGGGCCCGGTGGACAACACGGTTACCTTGCGCCACGACATGCGCAATGCCGCCGGCGGGATCATGGTTGCCCCCCTGTGCATCACCGCCCCGGAAGGCGGTGGTTTCAGCGACTCGTTTGCCGTGCCGAACCCGGTCATCCAGTCCACACAGATTCTGGACGACGCCAGGGACGTGCGGCGCATCGAAGTCGCGCAAAGCGAGGTGCTCAAGACCGGACAGCGTCTGGGGTTCAGCCGATCCAAGATCGTCGACGCCGACAATCCCGAGCGGATCATCGCGTTCACCGAGGGTGCCGGAGTCAGTTTGGGTAACGTCCCCGAGGGCTTCACGCCCATGGACGAGGAGAAGATCGTCGTCGTCGATTCACCCGATCTCCCGCCCCTGCACAAGGTCTTCGGCGCCACCAAGCGCGCGGACGGGAGTTGGGCCCTGGGGAAGCTCACCTTGGAGATGGCATCGCCCGACGCAGCGCTCCATCTGGGCCCACAGCACATCCTCCTGGAGGCGGCCGCCATCGATCTGGCCGCCGACCTCGTGGGCACCGACCTTCTGCAGATCGAGAGTTGGCACGTGATGTTCCTGGCGCGCGGCAAGGTCGGGCCCTTCCGCGTCGACGGCCGCGCCGTCCACGGCGCAGTGGGACGGGTCGGCGTCACCATGACGTTGCACGACGAAGGCAACGATGATCGAGCCATCACGTCGGGGTCTGCCGTATTCCGCCGGGCGGCCTAGTCCATGAGGACCTGCCCGTTCAGACTTCCTTGAGTCGCGGCACGACCTTCTCTCCGAGCTGGGCCACCCATGACGCAGGATCTGGGCCGGGCGGCATTACCTCGACCAGCGTGATTCCGAGCGTGGCGTACTCCTCCATTGTGGAGATGAACGAGTCGACATCGTCCAACGGGTTGGGACCGAGAATTGTCTTTTGGATGGTGTCGGGATCGCGGTCTTCCGCCTCACAGTGGCGGGCCAGCACCTCCAGCTTGTGCGCCACAACAGCGGCGTCGGGGGCGAAGATGTTGCAGGCGTCGGCGTAGCGCGCCACGAGCTTGAGCGTCTTCTTCTCGCCGCTGCCGCCGACGAGGATTTTGGGCGCAGGCTTCTGGATCGGCCGGGGTGAGCAGATCGTCTCAGCCAGTTGGTAGTACGTGCCGTTGTAGGGGCCGTCGTCGTCACTCCACATCTGGTGGCAGATCTGGAGTGCCTCCTCCAACCGTTCGAAGCGCTCGCTGATGGGAGGGAACGGCACGCCGAGTCCCAGGTGCTCGCGTTCGTACCACGCGGCACCAATGCCGAGTTGCGCCCGGCCACCCGAGAGGATGTCGAGGGTGGTCACGATTTTGGCCAGCAGTCCCGGATGGCGGTAGGTGACACCCGTGACGAGGAGGGCCAGCGTCATGGTCTGGGTCTGCCCGGCCAGAAAGCCGAGCGAGGTGTAGCCCTCGAGCATGGGGTCCTGTGAGGTGGCGAGCCCTTCCATCTGGAACCAGTGGTCCATGAGGGTGAAGATTGAGCACCCCCCTTCCTCGGCCGCCCGAGCCGTGGCGGCGAGGGTGGGCCCCAGGGCTTCAGGACCGCCGGGCAGGGTGAAATTTGCGTAGTGAATACCGAGTTCCATGGAGCTCACCTTACGGCGGATCATCGAAAGACCAGGTCACGCACGACAACGACGACGCCCAGAGCCTGTGGGACGAGGAGGGTGGTGCCGCGGCCGTCCGGCGTTTCGACGCGGCGGCGCTCACTCAGACCACGCCCGACGCGGCGGGGTATCGGGGACTGTCGACCACGACGGCGGCCGACAGGTGCAGCTCCTGCGCACGCTGGCGTATCCGCACGACGTGCTCACGGCGCCGTCGCAGCGTGAGGAGCTGGAACTCATGTCGCACGTTGACGCCGACGAGGCGTGGGGCGCGTCAACCGGTCCGGGGGCGGATGCCACGGTGGCCTGAAGAACGGACGGCTCCCTCAACGGAGTAGCAACCATCGAAGAACTGTCGGGGTTCATCTGGCGGGAATTGGCGCCCAGCTCTTCCTGAGAGCGATCGACCCGGGTCGTTGGCCGCACACGATCACTGACCGATCACCACTCCTACGACGGGAGAGTTCAATGGCATGGCCCCGGCCGAGCCGTAGAACCCGGCGTCGCCGTAGTTGAAGACGCCGCCGTCCGAGGCGACCAGCCAGTAACCGCCTCCGTCGGGGGTGGAGGTGATACCGACCACCGGCTTGTTGAGGCTGAGCGAGCCGGCCGAGCCGTAGAACCCGGCGTCGCCGTAGTTGAAGACGCCGCCGTCCGAGGCGACCAGCCAGTAGCCGCCTCCGTCGGGCGTGGCCGCGATGCCGACCACAGGGCGGTTAAGAGGCAGCCCTCCGGCTGATCCCTGGAAGGTGGCATCCCCAAAGGAGTAGACCGCGCCGGCTGAAGTGGCCAACCAGTAGCCACCGCCGTCCGGCGTGGCCGCAATCCCGACGACCGGTGCACCGTTGACGTTGGCCGAGCCGAAGGACGTCGCGTCTCCAAAGGCGTAGACGGCACCGTCCGAGGCGACCTGCCAGTAGCCGCCACCGTCGGGCGTCGCCGCCATGCCGGCTATCGGCGCGACGAGGCGGATGCCTGCGGCCGACCCGAAGAAGGGCGCACCGAAGCTGAAAATTCCACCGTCGGATGCCACGAGCCAGTACCCGCCCGTACGCTGGTCATCCGCCATGCCGACGATGGGGCGATTGAGGTGGATGGCGCCGGTCGAGCCGAGGAAGTTCGCTCCGCCGAAGCTGAACACACCCCCGTCGGCTCCCACGAGCCGGTAGCCGGGACTGGCCACGCCCACGAGCGGGACATTCTGCACGCCGTTCGGTCCCGACACGGACAGATCCGCCGTGTACTCGCCGAGCGCCGGAGGCGAGAAGTTGATGGCGGCCTGACACGAGTGGCCGACCGGGATATGGCATCCGGCGCCGTTCATGGAAAAGACGCCGCTCCCGCCGGAGATCGCCAACCCCACGTTCATGGATTCACCTGAAGCCCAAACCTGGACGGAACCCACTTGCGAGCCGCCCGGAGGCGACGAGACGTCCACGGATGCGTCCGTGATGCCGACGGGAAGAAATGCCACGACGTCCGCCCACGTGAAGTAGGGCGTGTCCTGCGTATCGCCCCCCACGAACACCTGGGCGATCGATGCTCCGAACGGACCCGTCGACTCAGCGGCGCCCATCAGACTGGGGCCGGCGTAGGTGCCGAGAATGTTGTCCCGATGTTGCCAGCACCCCGCCGCGGTCGGCGTCGGGCATCCTTCGTTGGTCGTCGCCCCCCCGGACCACCCGTCCTGGTACATCCAGAGCTCGTCCGTCGAGAAGAGGTTCTGAGATTCGCCCCAATTGGCGCCTGCCGACGTCCCATCCGCCGGAAGAACCGGGTCCGTATTGCCCGCGGCGCCGGCCTGCGCGTCGGCATCGAGCGCAGCGGAAAGGCCTTGTACCGGGGGTAGCCCCCGATCGACGCGTTCCAGGTTGGTCACGACGAAGACCTGTTCGGGTCCGGTAAGAGAGGAGAAATCAGTGGGCAGGCTCATCGGTACGATGCCTTCGGCCGCCCTGGATACATCGACGCTCGTCAATCCGGCCGGACAGGTAGAGGTCACGGCGGAGGCATCGGCGCAAGGCCCGTTGTAGCCACCGTTGATCTGGTAGTTCGCGCTGGGTGTGGGCGGGGGTCCCACGGCCGCTCCGGCACCAGTGGGCGCGAGGACGGCCGCCATCAGGGCCGTCAAGACGGCCACCACGACGCTCACGGCGCGCGCGGGGATTCCACCCATCAATTCGACCCTCTCCGTCCCCTTGATGGCCCAACCTTACGTCGCCACACTGGTGATGCAAAACGACCTTTCTTCAACCCCCCCTCGCGACCACGTCGGGAGCGCGAGCGTGGTCGTCGACTCCGGTCTGGCGCTTGAGATCGCGCTGGCCTTCCTCGACTATCTTCATGGTCTCTTCCGAGGCCTCTTCGAGCATGATGAGCCCGGTCCGGGCCTCGGGAAGCGCGCGAAGGAGCTCGTCGAGCTTGCGCTGGGTGGCCGCTTGCTCCCGACTCTGGGTGTGCTGAATGACGAACACCATGGCCAGGGTCACGGCCGAGGTCGTCGATTCGAAGGCGACGATCCACCCGGTGGGGAATCGGAGGACGATGCCCACGATGAAGGCGGAAATGAGCAGGGCCCCGACAACGCCGGCCACCACCGGTAGCGAGCTGTAGTGGTCTGCACGATAGAGCCAACGGCTCCCCACCGTGCGTTGCTCGACGCGGGGAACCACCCGGTAGCGGCGCCACCAGCCCGAGCGATCCCGTTTCACTTCTGGCATGGGATTCCCTCCGCCCGTGGCGCAGTGTCCCCTCGGAGACTCCGCTCACCAAGGGGCGCCGCGAAGCCGAGCGAGACGGTGGTCTACGCACCGCCCTGCGAATTCGGACAGCTGATCGATGCAAGGGCCTATACCCGCGCCACGTTGATTCCAACCTCGAGCGAAGGAACCCCCAGTACGAGGCGCTTGACACGGCCGTTGATCGATGGTCCCATTGCGTCACGCTATTTGGCACATCGGGCAGCGTGGCTCTGCGCCGGGGCTAGGGGGACGATGACGACAACTCCGCACGTACCGACCAGCGGTTCGGTCCAGGACAACGATGTAGCGCAACTGCACGCTCTTGGCTACGCACAGGAGCTACGGCGGAGGATGGGAGCGTTCTCCAACTTTGCCGTGTCCTTCACCATCATCTCGGTCCTCTCGGGTTGCCTGACCCTCTACTACTTCGGCATGACCTACGGCGGCCCGGTGGACATCGTCTGGGGCTGGGTCATCGTCGGAATCATGACGACCATCGTGGGCCTCGGCATGGCGGAGATCGCATCGGCCTACCCGACCGCCGGCGGCCTGTACTACTGGTCGGCCAAGCTGTCCAAGAACAACCCGGGCGCCTGGAGCTGGTTCACCGGTTGGTTCAACCTCCTCGGCCAGGTCGCCGTCACCGCTGGTATCGACTACGGCTTTGCCACGTTCTTCAGCGTGTTCTTGAACCTGACGACGGGCTACCCGACCACCAATGGCTACCTACTGATCATGTACGGCGTCATCCTCGGTGTGCACGGCATCCTCAACACCTTCGGGGTCCGTATCGTCTCGTTCCTCTCCGACGTCAGCGCGTGGTGGCACGTGCTCGGCGTGCTGACCATCGCCATCGTGCTGTTCTTCGTCCCGAGCCACCACGCATCGGCCAGCTTCATCTTCACCAAGTTCGAGAACAAGAGCACCCTGGGCGTGCCGTTCTACGTCTTCATGCTCGGCCTCCTCATGGCGCAGTACACCTTCACGGGGTACGACGCCTCGGCGCACATGTCCGAAGAGACGCACAATGCCGATCTGGCGGCACCGAGGGGCATCGTGAGTTCCATCGTGGTCTCGCTGATCGCGGGGTGGATCCTGATTCTCGCCATCACCTCGGTCATCCCGACCAATCCGGCGACCTACGCCGCGACAGCGGCCAACACCGCCGCCCCGGTGGCCATATGGGAGACCGCGCTCTCCCGCCTGGGTGCTGAGCTCCTGTTGCTCATCGCGGTCATCGCCCAGGCGTTCTGTGGCATGGCCTCGGTGACCGCGAACTCCCGGATGCTCTTCGCCTTCAGCCGGGACGGTGCGGTGCCAGGCCACCGCTTCTGGCACCGGATCAACCCGCGGACCAGGACGCCCACCAATTCCATCTGGTTCTGCGTGGTGTTCGCCTTCATCCTGGCCATACCGTCGATGTGGAGCAATGTGGCCTACGCCGCCGTGGTGTCGATCGCCACCATCGGCCTCTACATCGCCTATGTGCTCCCCACCCTGCTGCGGCGGCTGCAGGGGAAGAGTTGGCAAGGTGGCCGCTGGTCGTTGGGTAAGTGGAGCCCGGTTGTCGGCTGGTTCGGGATCATCTGGGTCGCGTTCATCGCCGTCCTCTTCCTGCTCCCCGAGGTGGCCTTCTCGAGCATCAACCGGGACAACTTCAACTACGCCCCCGTCGCCGTCGGCGTCGTCCTGCTGTTCTCCGGCGGCTATTGGCTGCTGAGCGCCCGCAAGTGGTTCACCGGGCCGAAGGTGCAGGGCAACGAAGCGGAGCTCGCCCGAATTGAAGGGACGTTCACACACATCGAGCAGGAACTGGCCGACGTCGACTGATGAGCGGCTTAGCCATCCAGAGCTTCTGAGGCCGTCAGCGCACCGTTTGTCCCGGTTGAGCCCGGGGTATACGACCAACACAGGGTTTGCGATACGGGAACGGGGTAGAGGAACTGGTGGTCGACGCGAAGGGGACGTTCGAAGCGGCGCGAGGCCATGCCCACCGCGCTAGGAAATCGGCGGGGAGGTTGGTCCTCTCCGGTTTGGGCTTCTCCGTGGCGTACTTCTTGGATCCCGACCAGGGCGCAGCGCGCCGCAAGCAAGCAGTCGAAGTCGTCAACCACGTGCGGCGAGCCACGGCCCATGTCAAGAGCCGCCGGCAGCCTCCGCAGCCCCCGACCGCCCCGACGACCGGCATGGGAGCGAGGGCGCCACTGCGGGGAGTGACGAACGGAGCCCGCGCTCACGCTGGTTCGTAGCCTAAGCGCCACGTAGCTGCACCGACAGGCCCGGAGGGGAGCTCAGGGAGTGAGGGTGGGCAATGTGGGCCAACGTCTCGACGCCATCGACCACCCGGGGCCCGGGCCGCACGAAGGCAGCGTCGGCGTCGACGGCCCACACGGGAACGTCAGGGGGTAGCACGCCGGCTGCGATCACCTGTTCGGCCAACGCCGTCGCACCGTCGAGCCGGTAGCCGCAGGGCGCGATGACCACGAGATCGGGCTCTGCGGCACCGACATCGCTCCACTCGATGCGCCTCGATCGTTCGCCGGCCGCCCCTATGACCGGTTCGGCCCCGGCCGCCGAGACCATGTCCGGTACCCAGTGGCCCGAAGAGAACGGCGGGTCGGTCCATTCGAGGATCGCCACTCGTGGGCGGTCGAGGGTGGCCACGGCGAGGGCGACGTCATCGAGCCGTTGCCGTAGCGTCACGAGGAGCTTTGAGGCCTGCTCGAGGGTGCCGGTGGCGTGACCGACCGTCGCAATGGTCGAGAGGACCTCGTCGAGCGTCATCGGATCGAGCGTGAGCACCTCGGCCCGGCATCCGAGATGCGCCAGGGCTTCGTCAACCTCGCTGATATCCACCGCGCAGACGGCACAGAGGTCCTGCGTCACCACGAGGTCCGGGTCGATGGTGCGGAGCGCCCCCTCATCCAAGGTGTAGAGGTCCTCACCTGCGGCCATGCGGGCCCGGACCATGGCATCGATCTCGGAAGGTGAGAGCCCCTCGGGCAATGTGGTGGTGGAGACGATCCGACGGGTGCGCGCCTCGGGCGGGAAATCGCACTCGAAGGTCACGCCGACCACGTCGGGACCGACCCCGAGGGCGAACAGGATCTCGGTGGCGGAAGGGAGGAGGGACACGATGCGCACCTGCGCACGCTAACGCTGCGGACGGGCGAGGATCGGCCGACGGCTCACGCCAAAGGCCGGGCCGTCGTTTCGGAGTGGACGAGACAGACCATACGGTAAATGTCTAGTATGTCCCCCATGACGGTTGCGGTGGGCCCCCCCCAGGGCGTGGCGTTCACGCCGCTGGACCATCCCGAACCGATCGATGCCGATGCGGGCAGCCGTGCCGGTGTGGCCTACGGCTCGACCGAAGAACGCATACTCAGCGCCACCCTCAGGCTGGTCGGGCGCCGCGGGGTGAAGCGCCTCGGGATGCAGGAGGTCAGCGAGGCGGCGGGGGTTTCGCGGGGCACCCTGTACCGCTATTTCCCCAGTAAGGAGCGCCTGCTCGATGCGGTGGCGACCTTCGACGAGCACACGTTCGCCGAAGGTCTGGCTGCCGCGCTGGCGACGTGTGAGGAGCCGGCCCAACGGATGCGGGCCTTCGTGGCCTTCGCCTTCGACTACATCCGCATGCACCCGGCCCGGGCACTCTTCGAGACCGAGCCCGGGTTCGTGCTGGGGTACCTTCTGGTGCACCTGCCGAAACTCGAGGCGGCCCTGCTGGCCCAGCTCGGCGAGGCTTTCGACTCGGTGCCGGCGGTGGCCACCGGAGCACTCAGCCGCGAGCAGCTGGTCGATGTCGTCGTGCGCTTGTTCGCGTCGAGCTTCATCATTCCCGAGCCCGATGACCGGGCACTGGTCCAGTCCGTCATCGGCATTCTCCTGCCCCCGGCGACCGCGACGACAGCGCACCCATCGATGACACCACACGCCGATTCCACCCGATTCGATCCGAAACCCACCCAGGAGGGGCCACATGGACGCAACGATTGACGTACCAGAGACCACCGAGGCCGAAGTGCAGAGCCCCTTCGGGGACAATTCGGACATGGCGGCCAACCCCCAGCCCGTCTTCAAGGCGCTGCGAGACGGCAGCCCGGTGTTGGCGCTCGAAGGGTCCTTGGTCCTCAGCCGCAAGGCTGATATCGACGAGGCCCTGCGCCATCCCGAGATGTTCACCTCCAACATGTCGGCGGTTGATCTCAAGAACGTACGGCCACTCATCCCCCTGCAGATCGATCCGCCCGAGCACAAGAAGTACCGCAAGCTCCTCGACCCGATCTTCGCCCCCCGCCTCATGACCGCGATGGAGGACGAGGTGGCTGTTCTCGTCAACGACCTGATCGACCGCTTCATTGATCGCGGAGAGGTCGATTTCGCCGCTGAGTTCTCGGTGCCTTACCCGTCGCAGGTCTTTCTCACGCTGCTCGGGCTGCCGCTCGAGGAGCTCGACCGCTTCTTGGCCATGAAGGACGGCATCATCCGTCCGGATCACGTCACCGGGTCGCCCTATGGCAGCGCGAAGGCCGACGCGCATCAACAAAAGGTGGCCGACTCCATCTACGCCTATTTCAACCAGGTGCTCGACGAGCGCGAGGCGGCGCCCCGGGCCGACCTGGTGTCACGCTTCCTCGAGGCGGAAGTAGACGGCCACAAGCTGACCCGCGAGGACATCTTGGACATCTGCTTCCTGTTCCTCATCGCCGGACTCGACACGGTGACCGCCACACTGGACTGCATGTTCGGGTTCCTTTCGCAGCATCCCGAACACCGCCTGCAGCTGGCCGACGACCCGAGCCTCATTCCGTCGGCCATCGAGGAGCTGTTGCGTTGGGAGACCCCGGTGCAGATGGTGGCCCGGGCTTCGCTCGAGGATACGACCTTCGCCGGCTGCCCAGTGCACAAGGGCGACTCGATCGTGCTCATGCTCGGCTCGGCCAACACGGACGAAGCCGAGGTGGAGGATGCAGACCAGGTGCGATTCGACCGTGAGGTGAACCGCCACATCGCCTTCGGCGGCGGCATCCATCGTTGCCTGGGCTCGCACCTGGCCCGCATGGAGCTGCGCGTGGCGTTGCGCGAGTGGCACCGTCGGATCCCCGAGTACTCGATCGAGCCCGGTCACACATTGGTGTACACGCCTTCCATCCGGTCCATCGACCACTTCCCGATGAGGTTCACCGCCAGGGAGCAGTGACCCGACGGAGGCGATGGGATTGCGTCACCGACGATCTCACAGCGCGTCCAGCGCGGTGGCGCCCCCGTCGCTGACGTGTTCGGTCCACACTGCCTCGCGCCAGTAGCGCTGTTGGTGACGACCGGAAGGATCGGGGTACCAGCCGGACGGAATGGGTGCGCCCACGTCGGAGGAGCGTTCGGCCAAGGACATCGCCCGATGCTGCCGGGCGGCTCGGCTCAGGTCTGAGAGCTGCTCGACCAGGTCGTCCGCCTCGGCCACGGTGCGATCACGGAACTCGGCGCGGGTGGCTTTCCCGGCCGCATCGATATGCACGGTGGCCAGGCCCAGCCGGCGCTGCACGGGCCCCTGGACCCGCCGGATGCTCTGCGACTTCTCCAAGGGGACCCACGTCGTCACCTTGCGCATGCGCCCGGTCACGCAGACCGCGCGGTCCTTGTCGTATCCCGCCGAGAGGAAGTGATAGCTCAGGGGGGCCTTCTTGCGGGCCTGGGCCGGGGGCGGCGTCATGACAGGCAGGGTGCCGCCGATGAGCCGGTCTATGAGGTGCCAGGTGTCCCGCGCGCTTCCCACCGGCAACAGCGCTTTGCGGACCACACCCGATCCTTCACCCCGTTGCGTTGTTCGCCCGCCGCCGGCGATGTCCACCTCGAGCCGGCACCAGCCCATCGGTCGCCACAGGAGTGGCTCGATCTTGCGCACGGCTTGGATCCGTCCATAGGGAATGGTCTCCGACACCGTCTGCAACAACCCGCGGCGGACGCGGACGCCCTCGGGGGCCTCCACCGCCTCGAAGTGGAACTCGTTCGCGAGCCGTCGCCACAGCCCACCGGCGAAGCTGAAGATGTACACGGCGAGGAATCCCACGACCGCAGCGGCGGTCTTCGGCGCGGTGACGGCCAGCACGAGGAGGGCCACGGCAATAGCCAGGAGGAGGAGCGTCAGGCCCGAGAAGGCGATCGACCCGATCAACCGCCCGCTCGGAACCAGCGCCATGAGGTGCTCGGGCACAGGTGCGCCGGATGAGAGTGATGGTGCCGGTTCGGCCGCAACCTGGCCGCCCGCCCCCGGCCCGGGCGCGACCGGTGCGCGCAGCAATCGTTCCCGGACTTCGAGTGCGGTTGATTCGGACAGGTACGCCAGGCGCCCGTCGGAAGCGCCGGAGCCGGCCAGGCGGATCCGAAGTTCGGACACGCCGAGGAGCCGGGCCAGAAGTGGGCGTACGAGGTCGACCGCTTGGATGCGGGCCAGCGGAAGTCGCTTGGAATCGTGCCGGATGAGGCCGGTCTCAATGCGGAGCGTGTCCCCTTCGATCTTCCATCGCGTCACCAGCCAATGGACGAAGCCGAAGACGACAGATGCCGCGGTGACCCCGACGGGGTAGTAGAGCGGGCCCTGTTGACCGTTGCTGTGGACAAAGGTCAACAGGAACGACAAGACGATGACGGGTGCCAGCCGTCCTATGCGCGTCAGCGGCGAGAGCGGATGCAGCCGTTGCCAGCCGCCCTCGCGATCCAAGCCCTGTCTCACATGCCGGCCGCTCTTGACTCGCCCAGTTCTGTCAGCCGATCGCGGAGGCGAGCCGATTCCTCGCGTTCGAGTCCCGGGATGCGGGCATCGCTGGCGGCAGCCGCTGTGTGCAGCCTGACCGTGGAGAGTTTGAAGAGGCGCTCTATCGGACCCGCGGTGACCTCGACGAACTGCATGCGCCCGTAGGGAACGACAGAGAGCCGGCGCACCATGACGCCGCGTGCCACGATCAGGTCCTCGTGCCGTTCTTGATAGCGCCAGGCCCGGAAGCGGTTGCGGACGAACCACGCCGAGAGAGCCCCGGCCACGATCACGACGAGCACGCTGATGCCGCACGCCAGGGCGCCAAGTGCGGCGCCGAAGATCAGCCCCACGGCGAATGCCATGATGACGGTGGCCAGGGCCAGTTCGGCTCGACGCATCCTCCACAGTCCCGGCGAAGGGTGCTGCCAGGTCTGCTCTGAAGCTGCGGTCATGCTGGGAAACTTAGAGCCGAAGGTCGCCGCTGTCCGTGCCGGGCTCTCCGAGACAGCCCGGCGCCCCAGGCGTAGGGTGGGCCGATGAGCATCGACACGCACCTCGAGCCCCTCACGCGCCGGTTGGCCGCCGTCCTCGATCCGGTGGCAGGCCAGGTGTACTTCGCCCCCGAGTGCCACCAGGCCTACGAGAAGCTGGGCTTCTCGGCCAGCCCGGGCGAGTTGGGGAATGGCGTCCAACTGCCTGACGGGCCGGCCTACTTCACGAGCCGGGGTTCGGTCATGGGCCAGGTTCCGGGTGAAGTGGTGGCGTCGGCGTTCGCCGTCTTCAATCCCGAGACGGTTGGTCGTGGCGTACGCCACGGGTGGGAGCGCACCGACGCGGCCACCATCTGTGCCGCGCGCACGGGCGGGGCCACCGCACAGCTGGAGCGTATTCTGGGCGAGCAACCTGAGGGGTTATCGCGTGCGACCGAGCTCCTGTCCCGCGCCGCGTCCCAGCTGCGACCCGAGGGCCGTCCCCTCTATTCCGGTTTGTTGCATCTCGGGCTGCCGGGGACGCCCCTCGGCGACATGTGGCGTCTGACCGACATGCTGCGCGAGTACCGGGGAGACGCACACACCGCGGCGTGGATCTCGAGCGGCTTCAAAGCCCCCGAGATCGGCCTGCTCTCCGAGCTCTACTGGGGCCTTCCGCTGCGCAGCTATGTGCGCACCCGCGCCTGGTCCGACGCACACCTCGCAGTGGCCGAAGCACACCTGCGCGAGCATGCACTCATCGATGACGGCGGGCTCACTGACTTCGGGCGCACGGTGCGCGAGAACATCGAGGTGGCCACGGACCGGCAGTGCACCGTCATGGTCCGGACGTTGGGCGACGACTTCGACGAGTTGCTCGCGCTGTTGACACCGTGGGGCGAGGCCATTCGTGACGCCGCCGGTTATCCACCCAAGGGACCACAGAACCTCGCTCCGCCCCGGTAACGGCGTGCCCCGCCGCGCTGTGGTCAGCGTGTGGTGGCGATGCCGCCGTCGACGGGGATGACCGCGCCGGTGAGGTAGGCCCCGGCGCGCGAGCTCAGATAGATGGCGGCGCCCGCCATGTCGTCGGGACGGCCGATCCGCTTGAGCGGTGCGTTGGCCGCTATCTGCTCGCCGAACGCCTCGAGCGTGGCCGCCATCATCTTTGACTCGAAAGGTCCGGGTGCGATGGCATTGACCGTGATGGCGGGGGCCAGGCTCCGGGCCAGATGGCGGGTGAGGTGGTGCACGGCCGCCTTGCTCGACGAGTACGCGTAGTTCTCGACCAACGGAACGCAGAGCCCGTCAATGGATCCGATGTTGATGACCCGCGCCGGCGCCTCACTCGTGCCGGAGGCCCGGAGGAGCGGGACCAGGAACCTGGTCAGGTGGAAGACGCCCTTCACGTTGAGCGCCAACACCTTTTCGAAGGCCGTCTCGTCGAACTCGGCCAAGGGGGCGCCCCACGCGGCCCCGGCGTTGTTGACGAGGATGTCCAGGCGATCCAGCCGCGACACCATCTCGTCAGCCAGACCCCGGCACCCGCCCTCGGTCGACAAGTCCGCCGGAATGCCATAGCACGTGCCTTTGGCGGAGAGCTCTGCGGCGACCTCGGCGCAGGCGCCGGCCTTGCGCGACGAGATGTAGACGACCGCGCCCGCGTCGACGAAGCCTTCAGCGATCATCTTGCCGATCCCGCGCGTGCCGCCAGTGACCAGCGCGGCCTTCCCGGCGATGGAGAAGAGATCACCGGCGCTCACGGGGCAGCTGCCATGGCGATCGCGCTGCGCAGCACGACACCGGCGCCCACGCGCAGCGACGCATCCTCCACGGAGAACGTGGGACTGTGGTGCATCCCGCTGGTTCCCTCGGCGTTGGCCCCGCCGACGAAGAAGTAACAGCCGGGCAGATGGTTGAGGAATTCGCTGACGTCGTCACTGGGCGAGGAAGGCGGCATGCGGATGACGTGTTCCCGCCCCAGCCAGTCCCGCGAGGCTGCTTCGACCAGGTCCGTCACGGCGCCGTCGTTGACCACCTGCGGCGTGTGCTCGGGGAACGCCAACTCTACGTGGACTCCATGGGAATCGGCGATGACGTCGCATACCGCACGTAGCCGGAGGAACGCCTCTGCGCGCTGCTCGTCGGTGAAGGTGCGCAGTGTTCCCGAGACGGTGGCCGTGGTGGGGACCACGTTGACCGCGGTCCCGGCCGAGAGCATGCCGGCGCTGCACACGCAGTTCGCGCCCTCGTAGGTCATGCCTGCGGCGACGCTGCCGAGGCGGGAGACCAGGTCGGCCGTGGCCTTGATCACGTCACCCTTGGCTGTCGGAATGGCACCGTGCCCGCCCGGGCCGACCAGGGTGATACGCAACGCGTGGGCTTCCGACATGGCAATCCCTTCCCGCAGGGCCACCACCCCGGTCGGGATCTGCGACGTCACGTGGAAACCGACCAGGCGGGCGCCGGTCATCACATCGAGGGCACCGCCCTCGACCATTCGTTTGGCGCCGCACAGCGCTTCCTCGGCCGGTTGGAACAAGAAGATGTAACGACCCGGGAGCTCTTCACGGTGCGCGCCGAGTGCGCCCGCCACGCCGAGGAGCGAGGCGACGTGGACGTCGTGCCCGCAGGCGTGCATGGTGCCGTCCACGTCGGAGTGGAACGGGGTGGTCGCCGCTTCCTGAATAGGCAACGCGTCGATGTCCGCTCGCAGGACGACGCTGCGGCCCGGCTGTCCCCCCTCGAGCGCGAATATCCCGCCGGTTTCGGTGACCCGGGCCAGTTCGCCGATATCCAACGCCGCCATGCGGTCGCGGATCATCGCCGAGGTGGCGTGCTCCTCGAAGGACAGCTCGGGTCGGCGGTGCAGGGCACGGCGGGTGTCAACCATCTCGTCGTAGAGCGCGGCCACGGCGGCTTCGGGGCGGGTGCCCGTCACCGCAGGCCCATCGAATCAGGCATCGCCGATCTTGTACAAGGTGTTGCTATCGGTATGGCTCAGATGTTCGGTGAGCTTGCCGTGCTCAATGAGCGAGACCTCTTCGTAGCGGAAGACCCCGTCCTCGCTCACGTCGATGGCCGCCTCGTAGCGCACCGTGCGCGCCTGCGCAGCCAGGAATTGGTTGGACAGGATCCCATAGGTCTCCGAGCCCGCCTCCGAGGCCAAGGTGAAGGTGGTGGCGTCCGCCGGCACGGCGCCGCCGGCGATCAGGGCGGATCCGCGTGGGATCAGGAAGCACCGCATGACCTGACCGTCCGTGGCGTCCCACAACCAGTACCCGACCTCGGTGTGGAAGGGGTTCTCCTCGGTGCCGCGCCAGGCCGCCATGCGGTAGTCCAAGCCGTACAGCGTCTGGATCCCGTTCTCCACAGGCCCGAACGGTTTGAGCTCGGTGTGCTCGCGGTAGGGCGTCAGGCCGACGCTGCCCTTTTCGTTGGAGTACGCGACGTCTTCGCCGGTGTCGCCCTCCCAGATTCCCGCCAACCGGGCCAATGGTCCCCACTCAGGTCCTGCGCTCATCGGCACTCCTTCATGTCCCGGATGGTCAGCGTCAACCTTAGGGTCTGCGGACGCGTCCGCTCACATCCCGCGGGGAGCGGTGAGGGCCGTCTGGTGGGCAGTGGAGATGGCGACGACCACTTGTTGTGAGGTGGCGATGACACCGACGGCCAATATGGCGGCGGGAAGTGAGATGCCCAGGGCGACATGGCTCGAGAAAAGGGCCGCCGTGAACGCCGCATAGGTGAGCAACTGTGTGCCGAGCACGATGAGCCACCATCGCAGCACGAGCGGGCGGTGGGGATCGTCGGGCGGGAGGCAGTCCCGGATGGCCTGGTACGGCATCCAAAGGTTGACGATGGGCACGAACCAACAACCCACGCCCCACCCCGGTGAGTGCGTCGCCCCGAATCCGAGGGCCCGGGCGGCCGAGGCGGCGCGGAACTGCCAGATCAAGGCGAAGACCAGCGCCGCGATGGCGGCCAGACTGAAGACCACGCTGAGGGGACTCGCCGTTGACTGGCCGGAAAGGGCAGGCACGGGCCTTCCGTTTCGGGACGCGTCATAGATGACGCGGAGGTTGTGACCCATCGCCCTGATCTGGGAGCGACGTAATTGGAGATTGAGAAGGGTGATCAGGTCGTTGACGCCGAAGAACGCGACCGCCAGGCGAGAGGTCTGTGTCATGGTGACCTCGCGGTGCACCAGATCTGGCGCGTCCGGCGGCCGCGGCATCCATTGGGGGTAGGCGGTGGGTGGAGGCGGCAGGAGCCGGTTCGCCTGCGATGGCGGCTGTTGTTGCGCCGGCGGAACTGACGGCGGTAGAGGGGGCGGCATCGCCGGCCCTACCGTGGCTGCGGTCCAGGCATAGCCGTCCCACCAACGCTGCCCGGGACCGCCGGCGGGATCGGCATACCACCCCGGGGGCGCGCCCGGGTAGCCGCTCGCATCGTCAGTCACCCCGCCATCCTCCCTCACCAACGCCTCCAACGTGGGCCGGCACCGGGGACGGTGCTTCGGGTGCCGCCCAGCTTCGCTGCTCCATCAATCGGCCAGCCTCGCTCCTACATCATCAATTGGGAGGCGAACAACGAGATGGCGTTGATGTGCGCGTCAACGTTCTGCAGGCCGGCGCCCATCGTATTGAGCGAGATATGGCTCGCTCCCGCCTGGCGCCACCGCTCCGCATGGAGCGCCATCAGATCGGGGTCGTCAGGGGTGTAGTTCACGCGCCCCTCGAATTGGATGGTGGACGGATCGCGCCCGACCTCGCGGGCGCCCTCGGCCACGATTTCGAGGGCCTCTTCCAGCGTGCCCCCCGGTCGGGCCATCGGAAACCAACCGTCGGCCAGCCGCCCCACCCGTCGGAGCGCAGCGGGGACCGAAGCCCCGATCCAGATGGGAATGGGACGTTGGATCGGGAGCGGGGCCAGGCCCGCGGCCGTGATGTGGTGGAACGTTCCGTCGATCGTCACGCTCTCCTGCGTCCACAGCTGGCGCAGGACGTCGATCTGCTCTTCGAGGATCGCCCCGCGTTCGGCGAACGGCTGGCCCAGCGCCTCGTACTCGACGCGGTTCCACCCGATACCGAGCCCCAATCGGAACTGCCCGCCGCACAGCAGGTCGACCTCGGCCGCCTGCTTGGCCAACAAGGCGGTCTGACGCTGGGGCCCGATGAGGATGGACGTGGCGAAATGCAGGTTCGTGAACGCGGCCAGGTACGAAAACAGGACCAGGGGCTCGTGGAACGTGGTGTGCACGTCGTAGGGACCCCCGAGGTCGCCCAGCACCGTGGTGTCGCCGCCCACCACGTGGTCGTAGGCCGCCAGGTGGGAGTAGCCCAGCGCCGAGGCGGCTGTCCCATAGGCGCGCACGGCACCGCGATCGCCGCCGAGCTCGGTTTGCGGGAATATGACTCCGATTTCCATGCGTGTAGTGTGCCCGCTCCCGTTAGGGTCTCGCGAATGAAGGTACGAATCTTTGTCGAACCGCAGCAGGGCGCCGAGTACCAGCGCCTGCTCGCGGTGGCTCAAGAGGCGGAGGCATGTGGCTTCGACGCGTTCTTCCGTTCCGACCACTATCTGACCATGGGCGGCGACGGCCTCTCGGGCCCCACCGACGCCTGGGTCACCCTGGGCGCCCTGGCCCGGGAGACCGGCCACATCCGTCTCGGCACGCTCGTGACCTCGTCCACCTTCCGTTGGCCGGGCATCTTGGCCATCACGGTGGCCCAGGTGGACGGCATGAGCGGGGGGCGTATCGAGCTCGGGCTCGGCACCGGTTGGTACGAGGGCGAGCACACGGCCTACGGCATCCCGTTTCAACCGCTGGGCGAGCGTTTCGAGCGTCTCGCGGAGCAGCTCACGATCATCACCGGACTGTGGGACACCCCGCCGGGTGAGACCTATTCGTTTGCCGGGAAGCACTACCAACTGACCAAGAGCCCTGCCCTGCCCAAGCCGGTGCAGCGCCCGCACCCCCCCGTGATCGTCGGAGGTGGCGGGGTGACGCGCACCCCCCGCTTGGCAGCCACCTTCGCCGACGAATTCAACCTGGCCTTCCACGGTGTGGCCGAAACCGGGGCGCAGTTCGTCCGGGTGCGGGCGGCGTGCGAGCAGATCGGCCGTGACCCGGCGACACTCGGTCTCTCGGCGGCCCAGGTTGTCTGCTGCGGCGTGGACGAAGCGGAAATCGCTCGCCGGGCCGCATCCATCGGGCGTGAGGTGGCCGAGCTGCGTACAAGCGGAGCCGCCGGCACGCCGGACGAAGTGGTGGAGCGTTGCCGGGCCTTGGGCGCGGCAGGCGCGGACACGGTCTACCTCCAGGTGCTCGACCTCAATGATCTCGATCACATCCGGCTCATCGGCGAAAGCGTGCTGCCGCATCTTCGCTGAGGCGCCGAAAGGGGTCAGTCAGTACGGGCCGGTCAGTCCCGGCCGTTCAATCCTGGCCGGTGCACACCGCCCCTCGGAGTGGTCGGCGTCGTGGAAGTGTTCGCTGACTTGGTCCCGGTCAGCGTGATGCGCGCCAGTGTGTCGCCACCGACGCCGATGCAGGCTCGTACGCCCAGGCAGGCCAGCGCCGTGAGTGGCAATGGTGTGTATTCGGTCGTCGCCGCGGTGAAGGAGGTGCCGCCGTCGCGGCTCTGCGCCACTCCGCCGGTCCCGATAGCCGGATGGCCGACCCACTTCGTGCCCACCATGGCGCAGATACGGGGCGAGGGGCACGCAATCCCATAGACGTCGTCGATCGATGGCGAGGCACGGGTCGGCCTCCAGGTCTGACCGCCGTCCTGGCTCGTCAGCACCTCCCCCTTCGCGGGGACGATGGCACTGATCGTGCTCGACGTGGTGCCCGCGGCCACGCACGAGGTGACGGTGGCGCAGACGACGGTCTGCAACAGGCCGGTCTTCGCCGGCACGTTGGCGGCAGTCCACGTGCCGCCACCATCGGCCGAGATCACGATGGCACCTTGCCCATGCCCCGTAGTCGTGGTCGTGACGCCCGTCGCCAGGCAGGGACCGCCGGCGACGCACGTGAGGGAGCCCGCATCCTGCAGTCCTGCGGGCAGATTCCCCCCACGTTGCCAGGTGCGCCCGAAGTTGTTCGAGTGCGCCGACCAGAACGTCGTGCCGTCGGTGGCGATGACCGTGCAATCGATGGCGCGGGGACACTCGACCCCGCTGATCACCGTCGCGCCAGCCGGAATGGCGACCACCCTCCAGCTCGACCCTGCGTCGTGGGTGGTGAGCGCGATGCCGGCCGAGGCCGAACCGCTCAGGCCGACGGCCATGCAGAGCCGGGCACTCGGGCACGAGATCGCGGTGAGAGCGGGAGCCGAGGCGAGGTGCAGGGGCTGTGCGACCCACGTCTGCCCGCCGTTGAAGGTGGCGTCGATCACCGTGGCCGGTGAAGGGGGCGGCGACGAGGATGGCGTCGAGCTGGAGGTGGGAGAGGATGTGATCGTGCCGGCGGTGCCCGACCCGGGCGTCCCCACTGCCCAACAGCGGTCGGCGCCCGCGCACGACACGGCGTCGAGCTGACCGGTCCCGATCGGCGCCGGTTGGCCCACCACCGCCGGTGTACCCGATCGTTGACCGAGGACGGGGGGTTGGCCGGAGACCCTGTTGGGAGACGTCGTGGTGCATGCCGCCGCCGTGAGCCCCAGCGTGACCAGCACCGCGGCCGGAAAGAAGCCCGCGGTGGGCCGGGCGCGCCAAGGTCGTCGTGATGGTTTGCAGGGCACCGCGGGAGGACAATAGTGGTGGACAGCGAGTTTCTCAGTGCATCGTTGGCTACCCTCGCTCCTGTGAACTGGGTCGATCTGCTGATCATCGGATTGATGCTGATCGCGGCAGTCCAGGGGCTCCGGCTCGGCGCACTCGTGCAGATCCTTGCCTTCGCCGGCTTTTGGCTGGGCTTTCTTCTCGGCACGGTGGTGTGGGTGCCGGCGTTGAAGTTCGTGCACCCGGCAAACGAACGCCTTGGGATCACCGTGGCCGCCGTGCTTCTCACTGCAGGTGCGCTCGGCATTGCCGGCCGGGTGGCCGGGAGCTACAGCAACGTCACCTTGCGGCGACATCATCTTGGCAACGTCGATTCGGCGCTCGGCGTCGGGGTGGCGGTGGTCGCCGTCCTCTTGTCGTCGTGGTTGGTGGCCAGCGTGATCTCATCGCCCAACAGCCGGTACACGTGGCTGAGCTCCGCCGTGGCCCGCTCCGACATCCTGCACTCGGTCGATCGGATCCTGCCCACGGTGCCGCCGGTCTTCACCGATCTGCAGAACTACCTCAACGAGCAAGGATTCCCACAGGTGTTCTCCACCCTGACCCAACCCTCCCCGGGAGCTGTCGCCACACCGACGGATGCCGCGACGAGGGCCTTGGCCAACCCGGCGATCTCGTCGACGGTGAAGATTCTCGGCGCGGCGTGTGGCAACGAGCAGGAGGGTTCTGGGTTCGTGGTGGGCCACGGACTGGTGGCGACGAATGCCCACGTGGTCGCCGGCGAATCCGACACGCAGGTTGTCGTGGATGGTGCGTCGTACAGGGGCACCGTCGTGCTCTTCGATCCGGCGTTCGATCTGGCCATTCTGCGGACGGGTGCGCCGCTGGGCCCGGTGCTGACGCTTGACCCGAACGACGTGGCGCGTGGCACGCAGGCGGCGATCCTGGGTTATCCCGAGGACGGCCCGCTGACCGTCGGGGGAGCCGGCATTTCCGCCCAGATCACTGCCCTTGGGCGGGACATCTACAACCAGGGGGCGGTGACGCGCATCGTGTACTCGCTCTCGGCCAATGTGCGGCCGGGGAACTCGGGCGGCCCCTTGGTGGTGGCCGGAGGTGAAGTCGTCGGCGTGGTGTTCTCCCGCTCCACTGTGTACCCCAATGTCGGCTATGCCTTGGCGTCGCCGGGTGTGCTGGCGCGCGTCCAAGCGGCACGGTCGCGCCAGACACCGGTCAGCACGCAAAAGTGCGCCACCGCATAGGAAGGGCAGAATAGGGCCATGACACTCCGCATCGAGGACTATGCCGTGATCGGCGACCTGCACACGGCTGCCCTCGTCGGCATGAACGGGTCGATCGACTGGCTCTGCCTGCCGCATTTCGACTCCCCGTCGTGCTTCGCCGGACTCCTGGGTGACGGGTCACATGGATTCTGGCAACTCGCTCCCGCCGGCGGCCCGTCGAGCATCGTGGCCACGCGTCGCCACTACCGGGAGGATTCCCTCGTCCTCGAGACCGAGTTCGACACGGCGACGGGGACGGTGCGCGTCACCGACTGCATGCCCATGCGCGACACCCATCCCCATGTGGTCCGCCTGGTCGAAGGAATTTCGGGAACGGTCGACATGCACATGGACCTGGCCGTGCGCTTCGACTACGGCGAAATCGTGCCGTGGCTCACCTCGACCGACGGGTTGATCCGCATGACCGCGGGACCGGACGCCGTGGCACTCTGGCATCTGGTCGACCCCGTGGGCCACGACCTGCACACGGAGGCCGATTTCACCGTCCGCGAGGGGTCGCGTTTTCCCTTCACGTTTGTCTGGTTTCCTTCGCACGAAGAACCGCCCCCGCCGCTCGACGCCTACTACGCCATCAACCTGACGGACGCGTACTGGAAGGAGTGGTCGGCCCGCTGCACCTACGAGGGCCCCTACCGCGATGCCGTGGTCCGCTCACTGATCACCCTCAAGGCGCTCACGTACGAGCCCACCGGTGGCATCGTGGCCGCGGCCACCACCTCTTTGCCCGAAGCGATAGGAGGGAGCCGGAACTGGGACTACCGGTACTGTTGGCTGCGCGATGCCACCCTCACCTTGGAGTCGCTCATGCGAGGGGGCTACTTCGAAGAGGCCATGGCCTGGCGTGACTGGCTGCTGCGCGCTGTCGCGGGTGATGTGTCGCGGCTCCAGATCATGTACGGGCCTGCGGGTGAGCGCCGCCTCGACGAATGGGAGGCCCCATGGCTGCCGGGCTATGAGAACTCCGCCCCGGTGCGGATCGGCAACGCCGCCTCGGGGCAGTTCCAGCTCGACGTCTACGGTGAAGTCATGTCGGCGCTCTACGCGTCGGCGCACAGCGAAGGCATCCAGAGCAGGGCGGCGTGGGCCCTGCAGACACAGTTGGTCGATTTCCTGCGCACGGGCTGGGACGAGCCGGACGACGGCATATGGGAAGTGAGGGGCCCGCGCCGGCATTTCACGCACTCCAAGGTGATGGCCTGGGTGGCGGTCGACCGGGCCGTCCGCACATTGGAAGAATGGCCAGAGCTTGAAGGGCCGCTCGAAGAATGGCGCGTCCTGCGCCACCAGATCTTCACCGAAGTGTGCGAGAAGGGCTACAACGAGAAGATCGCCTCGTTCACCCAGTACTACGAGTGTGATCTTCTCGACGCGAGCGTCCTGATGATCCCGTTGGTGGGATTCCTGCCGGCGACGGACCCCCGCGTGATCAGCACCGTCGAAGCCGTGCAGAAGGGATTGGTCGATGACGGTTTCGTCCTGCGGTACCGCACGGCCGACGACGGTGAGGTCGACGGGTTGACCGGTCGCGAAGGGGCCTTTCTGGCCTGCTCGTTCTGGCTGGTCGACTGCCTGCACATGATCGGTCGCACCGACGAGGCGGAGGAGCTCTTCGGTCGCCTGCTGGCGCTCCGCAACGACCTCGGCCTCCTGTCCGAGGAGTACGACCCCAGCGGTGGGCGCTTGGTCGGCAATTTCCCCCAGGCCTTCTCCCATGTGTCCCTCGTGAATTCAGCTTGCCGCTTGACCGGCCACGACGCATTGGCCACCCAGAGCGAGATGGAGATGGCAGAGGCCTTACGGGGCGGCCGTGTCGTCGATCACAGCCTCTCCATGTTTCCCGCCATGTCGCGGCCACCGAAGCGCAAGAGAATGCGCGGCGTTCGGCATCGAGGTCCGGCCAAGCGCTGAGGCCGGCGCCGACGGTCGTGGGGCCGAGCTGTCAGAGGAAGAAAGAGGAAGGCACATGAAGGCACTCACCGTGATACCACTCAAGGCGGGCTCCGCTGAACTCTCCGAGGTGGGCGATCCTCCCGAAAGCGATGGACCGATCCTGGTGGAGACGCTGGCCGTCGGGATCTGCGGCACCGACATCGAGATCGTCACCGGGGCCTACGGGTGGCCGCCGCCCGGCCGGGAACGCCTCGTGCTCGGTCACGAGTCCCTGGGCCGCGTCCTCGAAGCACCGGCCGGCGGGCCGGTCACAAAGGGCGATCTGGTGGTCGGCATCGTCCGGCGCCCTGATCCCGTTCCCTGCGCCAACTGCGCCGTTTTGGAGTGGGACTTCTGCCGCAACGGCCTCTACACCGAGCGTGGCATCAAGGAGCACGACGGCTATCTCTCCGAGCGTTACCGGATCACCCCCGACTTCGTGGTGAAGGTCGACCCTGCACTCGGCATCCTCGGCGTCTTGCTCGAGCCGACGAGCGTGGTGGCCAAGGCCTGGGAAGAAGTGGACCGGGTCGGCGGGCGGGCCCATTGGGACCCCAAGACAGTGTCGGTGACCGGAGCAGGCCCCATCGGACTGCTGGCCGCGCTCCTGGGCGTCCAGCGTGGTCTCGACGTGCACGTGATCGACCAGATGACCGATGGCGTCAAGCCCGATCTGGTGCGCGATCTCGGTGCGACCTACCACACGGGCACCATCGCCGACGCCGTGCCAGGAGGGCCCGACGTGATCATCGAGTGCACCGGCGTGTCCTCGTTGGTCCTCGACGCCATGTCGCATGTGGGGACGGGAGGGGTGGTCTGCCTGACCGGAGTGTCCTCCGGTGGGCACGCGATCGAGATCGACGAGGGTGCGCTGAACCGCTCGATGGTCTTGGAGAACGTCGCGGTCGTCGGATCGGTCAATGCCAACCGGCGCCATTACGAGACGGCGGCGGCTGCGCTGGCCCGGGCCGATCCCTCGTGGTTGGACCGAGTCGTCAGCAGGAGGGTCCCGTTGGAGCGGTGGCAGGAGGCGCTGAACCGCAGTCCTGACGACGTCAAGGTCATCATTGAGGTCAACCCGCAGTGAGCAGCACCCATTCGCACTCGCACGGCCACGGCACGCCACATCCCCACACGCATGACCCGGACAGTGGCGCAGAGATCCCCGTCGTGCCGAGGCCGCACGCGATCGCGCCCGGGGTGCTCGAGATCGACACCTTGCTCGGCGGGTGGGAGCGCGTGACCGCGGGATACCTCATTGAGGGCTCCGCTCCCGTGCTCATCGAAACCGGCAGCCAGTCCTCGGTCCCCGTCCTCCTCGCTGCCCTCGACCAGATAGGAGTCGGGCCCGAAGAACTGGCCGGCGTGGCGGTCACCCACATCCACCTCGATCATGCAGGCGGCGTCGGCGATGTGGCGCGTGCGTTTCCTTCGGCCACCGTGTACGTCCACGAGAAGGGCGCACGTCATTTGGCCGACCCGACCCGGCTCATCGACTCGGCCGCACGGGTGTACGGGCCGTTGCTCGACTCGCTCTACGGGCGGATGGCGCCGACCGAGGCCGCCCGCCTTCATGTGGTGGCGGACGGGGAGGTGATTCCGGTCGGGCCCGACCGGACCCTGGTTGCGGTCGACTCACCCGGCCACGCCAAGCATCACGTGGGGTTTCACGACTCGCGGAGCGGCGTCCTCTTTGCCGGGGACGCCGTCGGCGTCAAACTGCCCGACGGCGGGGTCCTGCGCCCGGCCACCCCGCCGCCCGACTTCGACCTGACCCAGGCGCTGCACTCGCTCGAGAAATTCGCGGCCCGACGTCCGACGGCCATCGCCCTGGCGCACTACGGGCTGCTCGAATCCCCCGAAGAGCTCCTGGCCGAAGCCGGTGAGACCTTGAGGGAGTGGGCTCAGACCGCCGAGACGGCCTACCGGGCCGGGACAGACATCGCCGAAGCGCTCTCAGCCCGCTTCGACGGCGCGCTCAGCGATATCGATCCGGCACACCGGGAGAAGCTCGACACACTGAACGGCGTCCACTCGAACGCAGCCGGCTTCCGCCGCTGGCTGGAAGGGCGGGAAACCCCCTCCTGACGAGGAGGTATTCCCTACTCGACCACCATTTTGGCGCGGAGCTCCTCCTGGCGAATTTCGAAGTCGTCGAGCGAGATGCGCCCGTCAGCCAGATCCTCGTGCAATCTGGCGAACTGCTCGAGCAGGCGGGTTTGATCGACCACCTCGCCGTTCGAGCGGCCGTTGTCACCGATATCATCCGCTGCCTTGTCCTCACGACGGGACTGCCGATCGTCCATCTTTGCCCGGGCCCGATCCTTCTTGGCCTGGTCGCGTTGAAGCTTGCCAAACGTCGAGCGTGCGCGTGCCATGGTTGACTCCTTTCCGGTCGTAGCGACGACCAGGTGCTGCCGGCAGAGCGCCTGCCCCACCGTAAAGATCCTTCTCAGAGATGCGATGGGCCGCTGTGACCCGGTGGCGGAGGGAGTGGGATTCGAACCCACGGTACCCATGAGGCACAACGGTTTTCGAGACCGTCCGATTCGGCCACTCTCGCATCCCTCCGGGGGAGATCCTAGCGGGTGCGCCCTCAGTCCCCGAGTGCGGGAGGCGCCGAGAGCGCCCGTTTCCCTGCAAAGAACGAGGTCAAAAGGGTTGCACACTCCGCTTCACGCACGCCGGCGGTGATCGGCAGCTCATGGTTGAGTCGAGGGTCGCAACACAGGTTGTAGAGGGTTCCGCAGGCTCCCGCACGGGGATCGGCGGCCCCGAAAACCAGGCGCCCCACCCGGGCGGCAACGAGTGCCCCCGCACACATCGGGCAAGGCTCGAGGGTCACCACCAAGGTGGCAGCGGACAGCCGCCATCCCCCCAGGGCCAAGGCCGCATCCCGCAGTGCGAGCACCTCGGCATGGGCCGTCGGGTCTCCCGTGAGTTCGCGCTCGTTGTGACGCATGGCAATTGGCCGCCCGTCGACCAGCACCACCGCCCCGACCGGCACGTCTCCGTGCGCTCGGGCACGTCTAGCCTGTTCGAGGGCCAAGTCCATGGCCTCAGCGTCGGCTAGCTGGTGGAGGGGTTCGGTGGTTATTAACCCTTTATAGGGCGCCGCCGACCAATTGCCGAATCGCGCCTTTAGGAGGCGTGGCTGCTCGAGGCCAGCCCGAGGTCGCGCCGGACCAGGTTGTCCGCCGTATGAGGCCCGTGGCCCAGCTCGTACGCGGGGCCGCGCGGCCCAATGGTTACGCCGGTTACCGGGATACACCTTGGCTTTGTGGGGCAGGGCAGGCGCGGAGGCGGTGGGATTTGAACCCACGGTTGCTTTCACAACACACGATTTCCAATCGTGCCGATTCGGCCGCTCTCGCACGCCTCCAGCAATGCAGCCCGGTCAGATTAGTCCAGGTCCTCCCATCGCAGTGAGGGGACTAACGTAGGGAGCTGCACCGCTCCTGGTCTGGGCGCGGTGGCCGGGTCCTGCGCAACGGCCGCTCGTGAATCGAGTCAGGGTCGGAAGGCAGCAGCTCTCAGCGGGTATGGCCGGGTGCCGTAGCCAACCTGGCCGCCGCGCTCAGCACAGGAGGGGGTGTTCCCGCGCACCATTAGGCTCACTCGTCATGGCTGAGGTCCCTTTCGTATCGCTGTACCGACGATTTCGCCCGGGTCGCTTCGGGGAGCTTCGGGGCCAGGACCATGTCGTCCGCGCGCTGCAAAGCGCAACACGCGACGGACGGGTATCGCATGCCTACCTGTTCAGTGGCCCGCGCGGGACCGGGAAGACATCGTCGGCTCGGATTTTGGCCAAAGCACTGAACTGTCTGCAGCCGGCGGACGGCGAACCGTGTGGCGTGTGCACGTCATGTATGGAAATCGCCAGAGGGACGTCCCTCGACGTGCACGAACTTGATGCGGCTTCAAACAATGGCGTGGACGCCATGCGCGATTTGGTGGCGCATGCCGCCCTCGGCACTCCTGGGCGGTGGAAGGTGTACATCGTCGATGAGGTGCACATGCTCTCGAACGCCGCAGCCAACTCGCTGCTCAAAACGCTTGAGGAGCCCCCGCCCCACGTGGTATTCGTACTGGCCACCACCGAACCGCAGAAGGTACCGGCCACCATCCGGAGTCGGACTCAACACCTCGAATTCCGGCTCCTGGGGGCCGACACGCTCCAGACGTTGCTTGAGTCGGTGCGCGACCAGGGCGGGCTCGACGTCGACGATTCGTCGTTGCAGGCCGCCGTCCGACGGGGTCAGGGGTCGGCCCGCGACGCCCTGTCAGCCCTCGACCAGTTCGTTGCCACGGGCGAATCAGAGCTTGCTCGCCCCGAGCTGGCTTCCGTTGTGTCAGCCATCGCCGCGTGCGAGGCCGGCGATGTGCTCCTTAACGTGGGGGCCCTCCTTGCTGACGGGTGGGGCCCGCCACAGCTGGCGACAGAGCTGGTCGATGAGTTTCGCCAAGCTTTCTTGGCGGCCCTTGCCCCCGACCTATGCGCGATATCCGGACCGCAACGTTCAGCGTTCACCGAACTGGCAGAATCCATGGGCCTTGCACGCGTCGTCCGGTGCATGGAGATCCTTGGGCTGGCCCTCATCGACATGCGCGACGCGCCTGACGCACGCGTCGTTCTCGAGATCGCCACGGTGCGCGCGGCGAGAGCCGACCTCGATCAGGGTATGGCTGCACTTGTAGAGAGGGTCAGTGCGCTGGAACGCGCCGGGTCAGGCGCACACACGGCCGCTCGACCCGCCCCTTCCCATCCGGTCCAAACTGACGCGTCGCCGCGAGCCAAGCCCGCTGAGGTGGCCCGGCGTCCCTCCGTCGGCGCCGTGCAGCGAAGTCGAACAGAACAGGTCGAGACACCCCGTTCCGAAGACCCGGGCCTATTGGACCTCGTAACGGATGCTGCGCCGCACGTGCCGCAGGCCGGCGCGACCGGAAGCCCTCCCATCAAAGTTGATCGTGACAGCTTGACGCAGGCGTGGGGCGACGGGCTCCTGCACAATCTTTCGGCTCGGGCAAAGGCGCTCTACAGCGCCGGTCGATTCGCCGCTGTGGACGAAAGTGGAGCGCAATTCGCATTGCCCAATGCTGCCCATCGAGAAAAGTGCTTAGAGCTTGCGCCGCAAGTTGAGGGAGCGCTTTCCGCTCATTTCAACACTCCTATTCGCTTGGTCCTGGTGGTTGAAGGCGGCCAAGAGGGGCCTTCGTCGTCCGCCGCCTTTTTGACCGATACCAAGCCTTCCTACGACGGAGGGAATGGTCCATCAGCTCACGCTGACCTTGAGCTTGACGAGGACACGGAGGATCTTCGATCTGTGCCAACGAACGAGGATCACCAGTCAGCTGCGGTGGATCGCCTTCTTCAGGCGTTTCCCGGGACGAGCGAGATCGACGAATAGATGTATACGGGCACCCTTCGAAGCTTGATCGATGAGTTGGGGCGCCTGCCCGGCATCGGGCCCAAGTCAGCCCAGCGCATCGCGTTTCACATTTTGAAAGTGCCTGGCGAAGACGCCCGGCGTCTCTCTGAAGCCATCGTGGCGGTAAAGGAGCGGACCACTCTGTGCGCTCAGTGTTTCAACGTTGCGGAGGGCGGGGCCTTGTGCGCTGTATGCACGGATGCCGGGCGCGACGAAGCCGTACTCTGTGTGGTCGAAGACCCGAGGGACATCGTGGCGGTTGAACGCACCGGTCAATTTCACGGCCGCTACCACGTCCTGGGCGGAGCGCTTAATCCCCTGGAAGGAATTGGACCCGATCAGCTCAAGGTGCGTGAACTCTTGGAGCGCATCGATGTCGGCTTAATCCGCGAGGTGATTGTCTGCACCAACCCCAATCTCGAGGGAGAAGCGACGGCGATGTATGTCGCCCGACTCCTGATTCCACTTGGCGTCGTCGTGTCGCGCCTCGCCAGTGGTCTTCCCGTGGGTGGGGATTTGGAGTACGCGGACGAGCTGACGCTTGGTCGAGCCTTGGAGGGGCGACGCACGCTGGAAGTGTGATCTTGATGACACGTTATTGACGCGTTAATTCTGTCGTCTGAGCAGGTGCCGCGTCTTCGCCGATCTGTCGCCCCGACATTCCGTCTCAGTGTGAGTTCGAATTCGAATGCCTGTCACCACCGCTATCTCCACCACGAGCGCACGGTGTCGTGGGGAGCGTGACCTTGCGCCATTTCCGTCTCTCGTAGACTTGAGGGATGCGAATCGCCATCGTCGGAGCCACCGGACAGGTAGGCGTCGTCCTCCGTTCCATTCTGGCCGAGCGTGCCTTTCCGGTCGATGAAATGCGGTACCTGGCCTCCAGCCGCTCGGCCGGGACGACGTTGCCCTGGGGTGACCAGGAGGTAGTCGTAGAAGATGCCTTTGCGGCCGATCTTTCCGGCATCGACCTTGCCCTTTGCTCCGCCCCCGCGTCGGTCTCACGTTCCCTGGCCCCCCGTTTGGCCGAGGCCGGTGCGATCGTCATTGACAACTCGTCGGCCTGGCGCATGGATCCCGACGTTCCGCTGGTGGTGCCCGAAGCAAACGTCGACGCGTTGGCGGTGATCCCCAAGGGGATCGTGGCCAATCCGAACTGCACCACAATGGTGGCGATCCCCGTTCTCAAGCCCCTGCACGATGCGGGCGGTCTGACGCGCATCATCGTGTCGACCTATCAGGCGGTCTCCGGGGGAGGGGTCGACGCCGTGCGAGAGTTGGCGGAGCAGTTGGCCAAGACAGTCGACCGGGCGCAGGACCTCACCTTCGACGGCAACGCCGTGGACTACCCACCCCGGTCGGTCTACCCCGCCCCGATCGCCCACAACGTGATACCGCTCCAGTTCAAGATCGTCGACGACGGCTCCTTGGAGACCGATGAGGAGCAGAAGTACCGGAACGAGAGCCGGAAGATCTTGGGGATTCCAGGGCTGGCCGTGACGTGCACGTGTGTGCGGGTGCCGGTGTTCACGGGGCATTCGGCCGCCATCGTGGCCGAATTCAGCCGGGACCTCTCGGTGGAGCGGGCGACCGAGGTCCTCCGTGCGGCGCCCGGGGTCGAACTAGCCGACATCCCGACCCCGCTCATGGCGGCGGGTGGCGACGTCTCGTACGTCGGCCGGCTTCGCCGGGCCCAGGGCGCCTCGCATGCGCTGGCCTTCTTCGTGGTCGGCGACAACCTCCGCAAGGGGGCGGCTCTCAACGTGGTGCAGATCGCTGAAGCCCTCGTCGCGTCCGGCCAGCGCTGACGGAGCGAGTCAGTCCGGACCCGAAGAACCGGGCTCGGGCCCGCCGGCCACCAGAGAGGACATTCTGCGGGCCAGGTTCACCGCATGGTCGCCAAAGCGCTCGTAGAAGCGCGCCACCATGGCCAGCTCGATGGCGACAGGGAGCGGCATTGTCCCGGAGACCACTTCCGCCGTCAACGTGACGTGGAGGTCGTCGAGCTCGTCATCGAGGTCGTCGATCGCCGTGGCCGCGTCATGCGACCGTTCGGCAAATGCGTCTGCGGTGCTCCGCCAGATGGTCGTTGCCACCTCGCCCATACGTTCGACCAGACCCCGGCTGCGGGCCGACATTTCCGCCCCCAGGCCGCGTGCCGCCCGACGGGCGATGTGCTCGGCCAGGTCGCCGTTGCGCTCCATGTCGGGAAGCATCCGCAGGATCGCCACCATTTCCCGGCGTTCCTCAGGCGTGGTCTCCCCGTGCACCAACTGCAGCTGGACCGAATGGGAAATGTCCCGGATGATCTGGTCGATGACGTCGTCGCGCTGGACCAGCAATTTCGCCGCCTCGCGGTCTCCGGCCAGCAAGGCGTGGGTGGCGCCTGCAATGCCCTCGCCGACCAGGGCGAACACCTGAGCGAAGAGCCGGTCCACCTCGTGCGGCACCGGGATGGTCGGCCAGAGCGGTTGCTCCATGACCAACGGCCCGAGAACGGACGTTGCAACCTCTTCCTCGTCCGCTCCTTTTATGCGGCGCACGTTGCCACCGATACGAAACGCCATCCCCTCCACGTTATCGGGCACGGGAGGACCGAAGTCGACGGTCGCGGACCGGGTCCCCCTTTTCGGATACACCCCCCCGTTACGCTGATTTGATGATTCTCGGACTAATCATCGGTCTTGTCGCTGGTTGTGCGTTCGGAGCGGTCTGGCACCTGGTGCGCCATTCCGCCTTGCAGGCAGACGCCCGCACGGCCGAGGCCCGGCTGGCGGATGCCCAGGCCAACTCCATCCAATTGACGGCTCAGTTGCAAGAGGCCACAGCGGCCGCGTCGGCGGCGGAAAGGGCACATGCCGTCTCGGCTTCCGAACTGGAGTTGCTCAAGCGCGCGGCGGACGAACTGCGGTCCCGGGCGTCCGAGGAGCGCCGACAGATGGTGGGGACCTTTGCGGAGCTTTCCGCCGAGGCGTTGCACAAGAACAACGAGCAATTTCTCGCCCTGGCCGAGACGAAGCTCAGCCAGGTGCAGGCAGCGGCCCAGGGCGATCTCACTCAACGCCAACAGGCCATTGCCCAGCTCTTGCATCCGCTGAGTGAGACGTTGGCCCGCTACGAGCAGGGTCTGCAGAAGATCGAGGTCGAGCGAAAAGGGGCATATGAAGGGCTGAGCGAGAAGGTGGCGCAGCTGCATCTCGGCCATGAGCAGTTGCAGAAGGAGACGCGCAACCTCGTCACCGCACTGCGCTCCCCACAGACGCGGGGTCGATGGGGCGAAATTCAGTTGCGCAGGGTCGTGGAGATGGCGGGAATGGTCGCGCACTGTGACTTCGACGAGCAGGTCTCCACCACCGGCGAGGATGGGCGGCTCCGTCCCGACATGATCGTGCACGTCCCAGGAGGCGGGGAGATCGTGGTCGACGCCAAGGTTCCCCTTGAGGCATTTCTCAGACTCATCGATGCCGATGACGATGCCTCGCGCACGGTGTTCCAGGCTTCCCATGCCCGCCAACTCCGGGCCCACGTGGATCAGCTGGCCAAGAAGGAGTATTGGAAGCAGTTCGCGCAGTCACCACAACAGGTAGTCGCTTTCATACCCGGCGATCAGCTTCTTTCCGCCGCGTACGAGTCAGATCCGACGCTGCAGGAGCACGCTATGGCCAACGGCGTGCTGCTCACCACGCCGACCATGCTGATCGCGCTCCTGCGCACCGTCGCCTTCGGTTGGCGCCAGGAATCATTGGCCGAGAACGCGCGCGAGGTCCAGGAATTGGGGGCCGAGCTCTACGAGCGATTGCGGACCATGAGCTCGCACATGCAGCGACTGCAGAGAAGCCTGACGGCGAGCGTCTCCGCGTACAACGACGCGGTGGGATCCCTCGAGTCCCGTGTCCTCGTGTCGGCCCGGCGATTCCCGGCTCTCGGAGTGGTTGGGATCGAGACCGAACTCATCGCCGATTTGCAACCGGTGGAGGCATCGCCCCGCCTCCTCCAAGCCATCGAGCTGGTGGCTGACGTGGACCGGGCCGACATCCCGCGCGTGACATCGACGGAGGCCGACGTCGCTGACCTGGCCGGTTGAGGTTTGACCGAAAGACCGGAAGGGCATTGGGACTCCACCTATTCCAACCCCCCTTTGACATCCGGATTACGGACTTCACGCTGCGGTCGGTTTAGACTGTTCCCTCCGGTGTGAACCCCCGTCACGCAGTATTTGTTCAGTAACCACTCAGCGTACGCACAGAGAATCGGCACATGATGAAGGAAAGTGCGCATTTCGGTGCTCGGCCGGGCAGTTGAGAAAAGGACGAGGATGAACATACTGGTGCTCGGCGGTGACGGATACCTGGGCTGGCCGACCGCTCTCCATCTTTCGGCCCTGGGTCATCGCATCACAGTGGTGGACAACCTGGTGCGCCGAGAGTACGACGCCGAAATGGGCGTCGAGAGCCTGGTGCCGATCTTCACCCTGAACGAACGGGTCGCGAAATGGCAGGACGTGTCCGGAGACCAGGTGGACGTGCGCATCGGCGACCTGACGGACGCTGCCTTCACCTATTCCGTCGTCGCCGAGTGCGAGCCCGACGCCATCGTGCACTTCGGGGAGCAGCGATCGGCACCGTACTCGATGATCGACCGTGAGCACGCCGTCTACACCCAGGTGAACAACGTCGTCGGCACGTTGAACATCATGTACGCCATCGCCGAGGTGAATCCCGAGATTCACCTCGTCAAGTTGGGCACCATGGGCGAGTACGGGTATCCCAATATCGACATTGAGGAAGGCTTCATCGAGATCACCCATCACGGACGCACCGATGTCCTCCCGTACCCCAAACAGCCCGGGTCCTTCTATCACCTCTCGAAGGTCCACGACAGTGCCAACATCATGTTCGCCTGCCGGGTGTGGGGTCTGCGTTCCACCGATCTGAATCAGGGGATTGTCTATGGCCAGTCCACGCAGGAGACCGACCTCGACCCCGTACTCGCCACCCGATTCGATTACGACGGCATCTTCGGAACGGTGCTCAACCGCTTTTGCGTGCAGGCGGTGATGGGCCATCCGTTGACGGTGTACGGGGCTGGCGGTCAGACCCGGGGCATGCTCAACATCCGTGACACCCTGGCCTGTGTGACACTCGCCCTCGAGAACCCGCCCGCGCAGGGTGAGTTCAGGGTCTTCAACCAGTTCACCGAGTCCTTTTCAGTGCGCGATATGGCCGCCATGGTCAGGCAAGCCTCCGTCAAGCCGGTCGAGATTGCCGAGGGACTGGAAAATCCCCGGGTCGAGCACGAAGAGCATTACTTCCATGCGAGCAACACGAAGCTGCTCGATCTCGGCCTGGAGCCGCACCTCCTGACGAAGAGCGTGATCAAGGGCATGCTCACGCTGATCGAGCGCCACCGGGAGAGGGTCGATGTCGACGCCATCGCGCCCACCGTCCAATGGCGGTCAAGCGCAAGCACGCGCAAGGCGGCGAGCACGCCGTCGGACGCGTCGTTCCGGGCTGTCTGACCCGGCAGTAGCGTGACGCGGCAATGCCGCCGCTGAGTACCCACCGTCGGGCCCGGAGGCGCTCGCGCCGACGACTGATCACCCTGTCGGCGTGCGCCCTCGTTGTCGTCGCCCTTCTCGTAGGCGGTGTCACCCAGATCGGACGGCAGTCCGGACCATTTTATGCCAGCGTCAACCGCTCCTTCGCCGCACAGGCGACCACGTTGGTGGAAGAGTCCAACAACACCTCTGTTTCGCTGCGGCGCCTCATGAAGGACGTGCAGAGTCAGGATCGCCGGACTCTCCAGGCAGGCCTGGACACCTTGACGGCGCAGGCCGATCAGGAGGAGGCCGCAGCCGAGAACCTGGCGTCCCCCAGCGCGCCCGGAGATGTACCGGGCGAGTTCGCCGCGGTGCTCGCGGAGCGGGCCGATGCGGTACGCGGCGTCCGCTCGGCTCTCGACGGTCTCCTCGGCTTGCGTCCCCTCCCGATCGCCGGATCACCCGGGGCCGAGGTCACCATCCTCGCCCCGCCCACCAATGTGTCGTCGACCCAGGCGACGGATCGCATCGTGGCGGCGGGCATGGTCCTGGTCCGGGCGGATCGGAGCTACGCGACATTGCGCCGTGCGCTGACGCGCCTGGCCGGTCACGCCCGACTCCCGGCATCGACGTGGATCACCGCCACCGACGACTGGCAGTCCGGGCCGATCGCGACAGAAGTGGAATTGGTGACGGCCTCGACGACATTGGCGGTGACGCACCGCCTCGTCCTGCGCGTCGTCAAGGTCACGCCGCCGGCGCTCCCGTCTCCAACCGGCGCTGCAACTCCGGGGCTCTCGGTCCTGTCGCCCACGACGAGCGTGCTCGTGCAGGTGGTGCTCTCCAACCTGGGCTCGGTCGCCGAGCCCCACGCGTCGGTGCAGTTCCAGCTCACGCCGCAGCCCACGGGAACGGCGGTCACGATCACCAGGACAGCGGGCCTGGCCGCCGCCGGATCGGTCAGCCTCCCGCAGGCGTCCTTCAAGGTGAAGCCGGGCGCCAACTACCAGCTGACCGTGGCGGTGGTCCTCCCGCCCGGGCAGGCCGACGCGACCGGCACTTCGCTGAGCGAGGTCCTCCAGATCGCCCCCAGCACCTGATCAGACGGGTCCCGGGTCCCGGGTCATTTTCACTCAGGTGGGGCCGTCTCGACCGCAGCCCGTAAGGGTCATAGGATCGCCGTCGAACTCAGAGGAATTGGAAGGATCGCCCACGTGACCGACAGCATCACGATCACTGACAACCGCAGCGGCGAGTCGATAGAGATCCCGATCATGAATGGAGGGGTCTCGGCCTCGGAATGGTCGAAACTGCTCCCCGGGGTATGGTTCTATGACCCCGGCTTCATGTCGACTGCCGCCTGCGAGAGCGCCATCACCTACCTGGATGGCGAGGCGGGCATCCTGCGCTATCGGGGCTACCCGATCGAACAGCTGGCCGAGAATTCGACCTACTTGGAGGTCGCGTACCTCCTTCTCCATGGGGAACTCCCGACCATCGAGCAGTACGCCGTCTGGAAGAACGAGATCACCAACCACACCTTCATCCATGAGAATGTCCGCAAGCGTTTCCTCGAGGGCTTCCACTACGACGCACATCCGATGGGGATGTTGGTATCGGCCGTCGCAGCCCTCTCGACGTTCTATCTCGACGCCAAGGAGATTTTCGATCCGGAGTCACGCAACAAGCAGATCATCCGGCTCATCGCCAAAATGCCAACCCTGGCTGCTGCCGCCCACCGGTTCAGCGTGGGCATGCCGTTTGTCTACCCTGACAACTCGCTCGACTTCGCCGACAACTTCCTCTCCATGCTGTGGAAGGTGGCCGAGCCCCGCTTTGAAGCCAACCCGGTGTTGGCGCACGCGCTGGATGTGCTGTTCATCCTCCATGCCGATCACGAGCAGAATTGCTCCACCACCGCTATGCGGGTCGTCGGCTCCTCGCACTCTGATCCCTACTCGGCCACGGCGGCCGCAGCGGCGGCCCTCTACGGCCCGCGGCACGGCGGCGCCAACGAGGCCGTCATCCGGATGCTGACCGACATCGGCACCATCGACAACGTCCCCGATTTCATCGCCACGGTGAAGTCGGGCCATGGGCAGCGGCTGCAGGGCTTCGGCCATCGCGTGTACAAGAGCTACGACCCGCGGGCCAAGATCGTCAAGCAGATCGCCTATGAGGTCTTCGAGGTGACCGGGAAGAATCCCCTCTTGGATATTGCGCTCAAGCTCGAAGAGATCGCATTGAACGACGAGTACTTCACCTCGCGCCACCTCTACCCGAACGTCGACTTCTACTCGGGCCTGATCTACCAGGCGATGGGATTCCCGATGGAGATGTTCACGGTGCTCTTCTCGATTCCGCGCACCGTCGGTTGGTTGGCGCACTGGCAGGAGATGCTGGACCAGGACTCGAAGATCGCCCGGCCCCGCCAGCTCTATATCGGATCCGAGCAGCGGGACTACACGCCGATCGGCGGGCGTTAGAGCGCCGGATCCCGGACTCGGGCCAGGCCCTCTTGGACGATGGACACGCACAGCCGTCCTGAGCGATCGAAGAGGAAGCCACGAGCCAACCCCCGTCCCGCCGCCGCTATGGGAGAGTCGGTGTCGTAGAGCAGCCATTCGTCGGCCCGGAACGGCCGGTGGAACCACATGCAGTGGTCCAGGCTGGCGCCCATGAAATCGACGTCCTCCCAGCGGACGTCGTGCGGGGACAAGATGGTGTCGAAGAGCGACATGTCCGAGGCGTACGTCACGATCGCGGCGTGCAGAAGGGGATCGTCGGGCAAGTCGCCGTCGGCCCTGATCCACAGTCGCTGGTAGGGCTCTCCCGCTCCCTCGCGGTGCCAGGGCAGATCGCCGATGTGGCGCTGATCGATCGGATGCGGTTTCTCGAACCACTCCACCAATTCGTCCCGCCAGGGCTCGAGACGCTCGAAGAGCGGAGCGAGCGTTTCGGGGTCGGGGACGTCCGGCATGGGGAATTGGTGATCGAGACCCACTTCGAACTCGTGGAAGGAGGCCGACAGGTTGAAGATGGCCCGGCCATGTTGAATGGCCACGACCCGCCGGGTGGTGAAGGACCGGCCGTCCCGAATCCGGTCAACCTCGTAGAGGATGGGGACCTGCGGGTCGCCCGGGCGCAGGAAATACGAGTGGAGGGAGTGGACCCGGCCGTGCTCGACCGTGCGGCCGGCGGCGATCAAGGCTTGCCCTGCCACCTGTCCGCCGAAGACCCGTTGGCGCTCCTCATTGGGCTGAATGCCACGGAAGATGTTCACCTCAATGGGCTCGAGGTCGAGCAGGTTCACCAGGGAATCGAGGGACGCACTCATGGCGCCACGATCATCGCAGGCCGCAATGCCCGCCGTCGCCCGGGCGCGCCGGGCCTGCGACCCGGTACCCTGCGGCGGCATGACGAGCACGCACGGACGAACGACGGCCCCGCGCCTGGTGTTCCCGCCGGGGTTTGTCTGGGGCGTGGCCACAGCGGCGCACCAGATCGAGGGGGGCAACGTCAACAACGACTGGTGGGCGTGGGAGCACAATCCCGATTCGGGAACCGTCGCGTCCAGTGGCGACGCCTGCGATTCCTTCCATCGCTGGCGTGAGGACGTGGATCTCGTCGGTGAGCTGGGCCTTTCTGCCTATCGCTTCTCACTCGAGTGGAGCAGGATCGAGCCGGCAGAGGGGGAATTTTCCGTGGCTGCGCTCGAGCACTACCGGCGGATCTGCGCCGCATGCCGGGGACGAGGGGTCCTTCCGGTTGTCACCTTTCACCACTTCACGAGTCCGCGTTGGTTCGCGGCCCGCGGGGGGTGGGAGGCCGCCGACGCGCCCGACCTCTTCGCCCGTTTCGTGACCCGCGCCGCGGCTCATCTGGGCGATCTCATCGGATGGGCCTGCACGCTCAACGAGCCCAACGTGGTCGCGGTGATGGGCTACTTCCAGGGGCAGTACCCGCCGGGCGTGAAGGAGGACTTCGCCCGCTATGCCGCCGTCAACGAGAACATGGTGCGGGCCCACACGCTGGCGGCGGAAGCGTTGCGGGCGGGACCCGGCGACTACCCGGTCGGTCTCACGTTGTCGATGGCGGAGATCACGGCCGACGAGGGGGGTGAGTCCCTTCGTGACGCCGCCGAGGAGATGCTGGAAAACGTGTTCCTGCGGGCGACGACCGACGACGACTTCGTGGGCGTGCAGTGCTACACCCGGATGCATTTCGGCCCCGAGGGCGTGGCCCCCAACGACCCCGAGGTACCCCTCACCCAGATGGGGGACGAGCTCTGGCCCCAGGCGGTCGAGCACACCGTCCGCCGGGCCGCCTCGGTCAGCGGTCGACCGGTGGTCGTCACCGAGAATGGCATCGCCACCGACGACGATGCCGAGAGGATCGCGTTCCTGCGCGACGCGCTCGAGAGCGCCCATCGCTGCATCGAGGAAGGCATCGACCTACGGGGCTACTTCGTCTGGAGCCTGCTCGATAACTTCGAGTGGCACCTGGGGTATGGGCCGAAGTTCGGCATCGTGGCCGTGACGCCCGACACCTTCGAACGGCGCCCGAAACCGAGCGCCTACTGGTTCGGCGAGGTGGCTCGAGCCAACGCAGTGGTCCCCGCGAGCACGCCACATGGTGAACAAATAGCGCCCGAATAGTCACTGCTGCCAGGGATTCCATCGGCCTCCCCGGCTAAGGTGGCATCGTGCTGTCGCGCCTAAAGGCCTTTTACACCTGGCTCCACACGCACGAAGGACGCAAGATCTTTCGCTACACGATGGTCTCGGTCATTTCGACCGGGGTCTCGGCCATCGTCATCGTCCTGGTCTACGGCGTATTTCACGTATGGACGGAAGTACCGAGCACCATCTTCGGCAACTTCGTGGCGGCGTTCCCCTCCTACTGGTTGAACCGCAAGTGGGCGTGGGGCAAGCACGGTCGGTCCCATCTGGTCAAAGAAGTCCTCCCGTTCTGGACCATGGCCGCCCTGGGCATCGCCTTCTCCATCATCGGGGCGGCGTTGGCCCGTGACGTCGGCATCCACTTCAAGCTGACCCACATCGACCAGACCGTCCTCGTCCTGGTGGCCAATTTCTTGTCATTCGCCATCTTCTGGGTGGTCAAGCTCCTCGTGTTCAACCGCATGTTCAAAGTCGTTCTGGAGGAATTCGACGAGCACTTGGCCATTGAGGAGTCGATGGAAGGTTCGGTCGAAAGCTCCGGCGTCCACTAGACGCCGGCCAGGTGGCCGCCGCCCCGGCGGCATCAGTCCCGGAAGTTGTCGAACTGCAGGGGGATACCGAAGTCCTCGCCCTTGCAGGCGGTGATGACTTCTTGCAGGTCGTCCCGCTTCTTGCCCGTGACACGCAACTGGTCGCCCTGGGTCTGTGACGACACACCCTTGAGGCCCAGTTCCTTGATGAACTTGTTCAGGCGCTTCGCGTGATCGGCCGAGATGCCTGCTCGAATGGCAATTCTCTGCCGGGATGTCCCCTTTTGCGCCTCCTCGATCTTGGCGTCCTCGAAGGCCTTCAACGAGACCTGCCGCTTGACCAATTTCTCGTCGAGCACCTGGTGCAGGGCCCGTAGGCGATCCTCGGTCGAAGAACGAAGCACGAGTTCGTTGTCCCCCAATTCGATCTCCGAGTCGGTGTTCTTGAAGTCGAATCGGGTTGAGGCTTCTCGGTTGGCCTGGTCGACCGCATTGCGGACTTCCTGCATGTCGACTTCGGAGACAATGTCGAAGGTGGGCATGGCATGCAGCGTACCGGCCGCATGCGAGAGGCCGGGGTATCAACGGAGGTGCCGGACCCGGCTATCCTCGCAGCCTGCGGGTCGGTGTCCGAGTGGCCAAAGGAAACAGGCTGTAAACCTGTCGGTTGACGCCTACGGAGGTTCGAATCCTCCCCGGCCCACGTTTCGGGGGTACATCGGTTCGCCGCCGATGGCCTTGCGGGCACCCGAGATGTCATTACAATGACGCTTCGAGGAAGGCGCGGGAACTCCCTCTCTCCGGGGAATCCGTACCTGCACATCGGATGGTAGGCCGACGCCGTACCGAAGAAGCGAGATCAAGACCCCAGTGGAAGAACAAGGAACGAGTGCTTCTCCACCCGAGTTGATGGATCGTGTCCAATCGCGGCTGCAGCGCTTGTCGATGGCTGTCGAGGGCGCCCGCTTGCGTCTCACACCGCGGCTCGCCTTGTCGGAGCGTATCGAGGCTGACAACGGCGCCCCGGATGATTGGCGCTTCCTGCGCCGACCCGCCCTCCTGGGGTTCATCGCCATCTTGTCGATTTGCGTCGGCGCGTCATTGACGGGCTCGCCCTTCAAGACCGAGCTGGCCGGGACGTGGTTCTTCGGGGACCCCAGCCAGAGCAACCCGGACCAGACCTTCATGCTGCTCCCGGGGGTGGTCACGGTCTATGGCGGCATGATCCTGTTCATCCGGGTCTGGTTCGGGCTGGTGCAGGCGCTGCGTCACCGTCCTGGGGCTCCCATCAGGGCCCTGGCAGGGATGTTGGCCCTGTGGATCGCCCCCCTTCTGTTCGTCGCCCCGCTCTTCAGCAAGGACGTGTACTCCTACGCGGCCCAGGGCGAAATGATGAGCCACCACATCAACCCGTACAACTACGGTCCTGCAACCATCGGCTCGGGTCAGTACGTGACAGGGGTCGGCAACCTGTGGTTGAACACCCCAGCCCCGTACGGCCCCTTCTTCTTGATGCTGGCCGGGTGGGCCGCCTCGCTGAGCGGCCACAACGCCCTGGTCACGGTCGAGTTGCTACGTCTGATGTCCGTGGCCGGCGTAGCACTCATCGCGTTCTGCGTACCCAAGCTGGCCCGGGCCTACGGGCGTGATCCGGGGGCGGCGTTCACGTTGGCCTTGCTCAACCCGCTCACCCTGCTGGCCCTCATAGGCGGAGCGCACAACGACGCCATCATGGTCGGTCTGCTCCTGGCGGGCATCACCGCGGCCAAGTACCGGCACCCGGTGGTGGGGATCGTCCTGTGCACGCTGGCAGCCGCCATCAAGGTGCCGGCGGCCATCGGCATCGTCTACGTGGCGTGGGACTGGGCCGGCCCAGGGGTGCCGTGGCGGTCGCGGGTGCGACCCTTGATCCGGGGCAGCCTCATCTCCCTCGGCGTCATGGCCGCATTGGCGGTGGTCTCGGGACTCGGTTGGGGTTGGATCGCCAACTTGGGAACTCCCGATGCCGTCCGCTCGTGGATGGCCCCGGCCACCGCCGTCGGCCTGATCATCTCCGGCGCGCTGCACGTCCTTCACATCGGGGTCGGCCTCGGGGGAGTCTTGACCGTCACCCGCCTCCTCGGCCTGCTGACGGCGACGGCCATCGCCGCCTATTGCCTACGTCATAAGGAGTCGTTGGGCCAGCTGACAGCACTTGGCGTCACGGCGCTGGCCTTCGTCCTGCTCGGTCCGGTCGTCCAACCCTGGTATCTCACCTGGGGCATCATCTTGATGGCGCCCGTCATAAACGGCCGCCTGCGCTCGCTGGCCCTCGGGCTCTCCATCGTGGCCCCCTTCATCGGACTGACGGGTGGAGCGTCGCTCCTCAAGCAGCTGTTGGCGACGAATCCTTTCAGCATGGTGGTGGCGGTCTTCGTTCTGTGGGCCGTGGTCATGCTGCCATTGGGACGATGGACCACCTCGTGGCGTCTCGACCGGGCCCGCTTGGGGTCGGCCCTCCCGTCGTCGCAAGGGTCCGTGAGCGCCGTTTTCGAGTCGTAGGAGATCAGAGGAGGCGCTGGAGCTCGACCACGTCGAGCCACTGGCGGTGCTTGCGTCCCACCTCCCGCTCGACACCCACCAGCTCGAAGCCGGCGGCCCGATGGAGCCCGATGGACGTTTCGTTATGGCCGGCGATGCGGGCGATGACCGAATGGAAGCCATGGGCGGAGGCCAGGGTCAAGAGCTCGGCCAGGAGCGCCCGTCCGATGCCCCGGCCCCGTTGCGACCGGTCGACGTACACGGAGTTCTCGGCCGTGGCGGCATATCCCGAACGCTCCCGGAAGGACGAGAGGGACCCGAACCCGAGCACGATCTCGTTGGCGCCCAGGTGCCCGCTTCCGGTGGCCGCCGGCTCGACCGCCACGATGGCAGGGTGGACCCCCCTGTGTTCGAGGAGCCATGCCTCCTGTTCCTCCCTGGTGCGCGCCACCATGTCGAAGGTGTTGGTGCTCCCGAGCACCTCGACGTTGTAGATGGCCCGGATCGCCTCGGCGTCTCCGAGGGCGGCCAATCGGATATGCATGGCCGGATGGTACAGTGGGCCCTTCACCAGCAGTGGAGGCGCAGGCGTCGTGTGTCGTGCTCTGGCTATCATTGACGGTTCGTGGCCGGATGGCCGCGGCGCCCCCTTAGCTCAGTCGGTAGAGCACAGCCATGGTAAGGCTGATGTCGTCAGTTCGATTCTGACAGGGGGCTCGCCCTTGGCGGCGTAGCTCAGTTGGTCAGAGCACACGGCTCATAATCGTGTTGTCGCGGGTTCGAGTCCCGCCGCCGCTACCAGTTCCGGGGCGGTTCCCCGGGGCAGCGACAAGGAAGGACTGAAAATGGCGAAGAACGAGAAGAGGGTGCAGGTCACGCTGGCGTGCGAGGTCTGCAAGCGCCGTAACTACATCACCACCAAGAACAAGCTCAACGACCGGGAACGGATCGAGATGAAGAAGTTCTGTCGGTGGGACCGTCAGCACACCGTGCACAAGGAGACCCGCTGAACGAAGTTCGGCCCGCCGGTGCTACTCTGGCTGGCCGTTCCCCAGGTCAGGGGGATGAACCTTTTGCCGGATGGAAACCCAAGGCAGCCCACCAAGGGCAGTAGCTCAATTGGAAGAGCACCGGTCTCCAAAACCGGCGGTTGAGGGTTCGAGTCCCTCCTGCCCTGCTCGTAGTCCCAGAAGACCCCGAGTACTAGAAGACGTAGCCACCCAGACATCGATGTGAGGCACAACTCGTGAATCGCGAAACAAAGCGCATGATGCAGCGCCAGGGGCAGATGGAGGCCGATGGGTCGCCCGCTACCCGTCGCGCGCCTGCCGGTGGCCAGGGGCCCGGAGGTCGGGGCGCCGCCCGGACGCCGGGCAAGGGTCCCTCCGGACGCAAGCGGACCTCCCCGGTTCAGTTCACCCGCGAGATCAGGGACGAGATGCGCCAGGTCGCCTGGCCCTCCCGGGCAGAGCTCATCAACTACACGTCGGTCGTGCTGACCACTCTGTTCATCATGATCGGGCTCATTTTCGTGCTCAATCTGGGTTTCGGCAGACTCATCACGCTTCTCTTCAACAAGTAGCCCGACGATGACCGACCCACCCAACACCGACGCGGAGGATGCACCTATGACAGCCCACGACACGGCCGAGAGCTCGGTGGGTGAGCCAGATCTGGTGCTCGACGCCACTGTCGACAACGAAGTTCCTGACCCGGGCGCGACAGGAGATGAAGGACTGGGGTGGGGTGGCGACGACGAGGAAGAGGAGCTCGTCCCCGTCGAGAGCCCCTACGACCGTCCCGGTCGCTGGTACGTCGTCCACACCTACTCCGGATACGAGAACAAGGTGCGGTCGAACATGGGCAACGTAGTGGCCTCCCGTGGCATCGAGGACCGCGTGTTCGAGGTCGTCATCCCCATGGAGGACGTCGTCGAATTCAAGGGCGGCAAGAAGGTGACCGTGCAGAAGAAGGTCTTCCCCGGCTATCTCCTCGTGCGCTGCGATCTCGACGATGACACCTGGGGTGCCATCCGCAACACCCCGGGCGTGACGGGGTTCGTGGGGCCCGGAACCAAGCCCACCCCCCTATCCCGTCGTGAGGTCGAGAACATCCTCCAAGTCAAGGTGGAGGGCGTCGAGGCGGCCACCAAGCGCAGTCGACCCCGCCTCGAGTACGAGGTGGACGAGACCGTTCGGGTCAAGGAAGGTCCGTTCGCCGACTTCTCGGGCCAGATCGCAGAAATCAACGAGGACCAGCTCAAATTGAAGGTGCTGGTGAACATTTTTGGCCGAGAGACGCCCGTCGAGCTCGAGTTCAGCCAAGTGGCCAAGCTCTAAGCGGACGCACGAAGAAGAAGGAGATCGAAGACGATGGCACCCAAGAAGCGCGTGCTCGCCGTGGTGAAAATCCAGCTTGAGGCCGGATCGGCTACCCCCGCGCCCCCGGTCGGGACGGCCCTCGGGCCGCATGGCGTCCAGACCATGGAGTTCTGCAAGCAGTACAACGCGGCCACCGAGAGCATGCGGGGCACCGTCGTCCCCGTGGACATCACCATCTACGAGGACCGCACGTTCAGCTTCGTGCTCAAGACGTCGCCGACGCCCGTGCTGCTGCGCCAGGCCGCGGGTGTGCCCAAGGGGTCAGCCACGACAAGTCGTGAGCAGGTGGGCACCATCACCGAGGCGCAGCTGGCGGACATCGCCCAGGTGAAATTGAAGGATCTCAACACGACCGACCTCGAAGCGGCCAAGAAGCAGGTCGCCGGAACAGCGCGTTCCATGGGGATCAAGGTCGCCGGCTAAGCGACCGCACCACAGGAGAGAGACGATGGCCCAGCACGGCAAAAAATATCGAGAGGCATTGGCCCAGGTCGACCGGGAGACGCTCTACGGCGTTTCCGAGGCGATTGACATCGTGAAGAGGCTTTCCCGCCCCTCGTTCGACGAAACGGTGGAGCTGGCCGTACGACTCGGCGTCGATCCCCGCAAAGCGGACCAGATCGTGCGGGGAACGTTGTCGCTCCCGGCCGGGACGGGTCGCACGGAGCGAGTCGCCGTCTTCGCCGCCGGCGAGCAGGCGGCCGAGGCACGGGCCGCCGGCGCCGACGTCGTGGGCGCTGATGACCTCGTGGCCAAGGTCAGTGGGGGATTTCTCGACTTCGACGTGGCAATCGCCACCCCGGACCTCATGGGCCAGGTGGGGACGCTCGGGCGGGTCCTCGGTCCTCGTGGTCTCATGCCGAACCCGAAGACGGGCACGGTCACGATGGACGTGGGCAAGGCCGTGACGGAGTTCAAGGGCGGCCGGGTGGAGTACCGCACCGACAAGGTCGGCAACGTGCACATCCGTATCGGCAAGGCGTCGTTCACCCGTGAGCAGCTGGTGACCAACCTGCACGCCGTGATCGAGGAGCTGCAGAGGGCCAAGCCGGCTTCGGCCAAGGGCCGCTACCTGCTGTCGGTCACCGTGGCCACGACCATGGGGCCCGGGGTCCACATCGACCCGGCACGGGCCCGCCTGGTGGACGAGGAGCTCGCCGCCAGCGCCTGACGCACCGCATCGGTCGGAGGGGGTCCGATCGCCGTACTACGCTTTGCGCAACAGCTCACGCCTTGAGGCGGACGAGCACTGAACCCAGACGCCACAGACCTCCGGTGCACCCTCGGGTGCGGAAGGGGCCCATCCCGGGCCCGCCTGACGAGGCGACACCTGCGAGAACCGGACCTGTGCCGGTGTCGTTCTGTCGCACATCGGAGATCCTGACCCGTCGCCGGGCGGTTGATCCCGGTGGAGGACACAGATGGTCACACAGAACGCACAGATGAAGCACAAGGTCGCCGTCGTCGACGAGGTGCGGACGCGTATCGGCGATGCCAGCGCCTCGATCGTGAGCGAGTATCGAGGGCTCACCGTGGCCGAGCTGAAACAACTGCGCAACACGCTCGCCGCCGTCGGGGGCGACTACCGGATCTTCAAGAACACCCTGGTCCGCAGGGCGATAGATGGTGGCGAGTACCAGCCACTGGCCGAGTATCTGAACGGGCCCAGTGCGCTCACCTTCGTCCAGGGCGATGTCAGCGCGGTGGCCAAGGCTCTGAAGGACTTCGCCCGCTCCAACCCGCTCCTGGTCATAAAGGGCGGTCTGGCCGACGGCTCGTTGCTGTCGTCGTCCGACCTGGCGGCCCTGGCCGATCTGCCTCCGCGCGACGTGCTCCTGGCCCGCATCGCCGGCGCGCTTGCGGCGCCGATGCAACAGATGGCCGGCCTCTTGCAGGCGCTGCCGAGAAACCTGGCGTACGGGCTCTCGGCCTTGATCGAGCAGAGGGAGGCCGGCGGCGAGAAGCTCCCCGACGCAGCGCCCGAAGCCACCAGCGCCCCCACAGCCGGGGCCGACGCTCCGGCAGAAGCGGCCCCGGTCGCCGCACCCGAAGCCGGCGAGGAAGCGGCCGTGGCGCCGGCCGAGGTCGATGAGGCACCCGAAGGCGAGGCCGAGCCGGACGCAGAGGCCGGGGCACCCGCCGAAGCCGAAGTACTGGCGGAATCGGCAACGGCCGAGGAGGCTGCCGCCGAAGAGGCTCCGGCCGCTGACGCAGCCGAGTAGCACACCACCCGTTCGCAGCGACACACCACACACGACCGAAGGAAAGAAAGGAAGGCCATTACGATGGCAGGGACCCTGACGAAGGAACAGATCCTCGATGGAATTGCCGAATTGACGGTGATCCAGTTGAGCGAACTGCTGAAGGATTTTGAGGAGCGTTTCGGCGTGACCGCCGCGGCCCCGGTAGCCGTGGCGGCTGCCGCCCCGGCACCCGGTGGCGATGCCGGCGGCGCGGAAGAGGAGAAGGTCGAGTTCGACGTCATCCTGACCAGCGCCGGCGACAAGAAGATCCAGGTGATCAAGGAAGTCCGTGCCCTCACCAGCCTGGGCCTCAAGGAGGCCAAGGACCTGGTCGAGGCGGCTCCCAAGCCCGTCCTCGAGAAGGCCAACAAGGACGACGCGGAGAAGGCCAGGGCTGCCCTCGAGGCAGCAGGAGCCACCGTCGAAGTCAAGTAGTCCGGCGTTCCGGGGGGCGCGTGCGCCCGGCCCGGGACCAGGATTCTTGACGTCGGGGGAGGGCGCCCGTACCCTTTCGCACAGTTCGGGCACCCCGCCCGTTAGGCTGTCGCGGCCTAGGGGTTGTGTTCAGGCACGCCCATGGGTAAGATGCAGGGTTGCCGTGCGTCCTTTTGTCTGCTGTTCCCGCAATTCCGTGGGGTCGGCGCGCGCCCTGGCAACCTTCGGACCCTGATCAGGTCCACTTTTCACCGTCCCTCACTACCCAAAGATGCAGTACTGACCCACCCGCCGCAAGCCCACCTGGGAGGAGTTGACCGTTGTCCTCACGGTCCCGCAGTCCCGAACGTGTTTCATTCGCCAACATCAATGAGGCTTTACAGCTTCCGGATCTCATAGCAATCCAGCGTGATTCGTTTCAATGGTTCCTCGACAAGGGACTGGCCGAGGCGTATCACGACATCAGTCCGATCGAGGACTTCACCGGCCAGCTGAGCCTCGAGCTCGAGTTCGACCCGAACGACCCCGACCTGCGCCCTCCACCGAAGTTCTCGGTGGAGGAGTGCAAGGAGAAGGACATGACCTACGCCGCACCCGTCTTCGTACGGGCGCGGTTCCTGAACGCCACCACGGGTGAGATCAAGGAACAGACGGTCTTCATGGGGGACTTCCCGATGATGACCGACCGCGGCACCTTCATCGTCAACGGCACCGAGCGTGTCGTGGTGAGCCAGCTGGTCCGGTCGCCCGGCGTGATCTTCCAACCCGGCCGCGACATCAAGACCGTCTTCACCGGGACCATCCACCCCTACCGCGGCGAGTGGATCGAGCTCGACATCGAGGCCAAGCCGGGCAAGGACGTCACCGCGGGCTGCCGGGTGGCCCGCAAGCGTCGCCTGTCGCTCTTCGTGCTGCTGCGCGCACTCGGGTACGGCGACGAGGCCTTCCTCGATCGCTTCGTCCGTCACTTCGACTTCCTCGAGGGCCAGTGGGAGAAGGAGCGCAACCTCACGCCCACACGCGAAGAGGCACTGCTCGAGATCTACAAGCGGGCGCGTCCCGGCGAGCCCCTGTCCGCAGAAGCGGCGCGGGTGTACTTCGAAAACGCCTTCTTCAACCCGAAGCGCTACGACCTCACGCGGGTTGGCCGCTACAAGTTGAATCGCAAGCTCGGACCCGAGATCGATCGCCTGTCGGACCTCTTCGGCATCGAGATCGAGAAGCCCGCGCCCAACCAGAGCGTCCTCAGCCCCTCGGAGATCCTGGCCTCGGCCACCTACATGTTGCATCTCGCACTGCACATGGCCGACGGCGAGTCCACCTACCGCATCGACGACCAGGACCACTTCGCCAACCGGCGCATCCGCTCGGTCGGCGAGCTGATCCAGAACCAGGTGCGTGTCGGGCTCTCCCGTATGGAGCGGGTCGTGCGCGAGCGCATGACGACGCAGGACGTCGAGGCCATCACGCCCCAGACCCTGATCAACATCCGCCCGGTGGTGGCTGCGGTCAAGGAGTTCTTCGGCACCAGCCAGCTCAGCCAGTTCATGGACCAGAACAACCCGCTGTCGGGGTTGGCCCACAAGCGCCGCCTCTCCGCGCTCGGACCCGGTGGTCTCTCCCGCGAGCGGGCCGGCTTCGAGGTCCGGGACGTGCACACGTCGCACTACGGCCGCATGTGCCCGATCGAGACGCCCGAAGGGCCGAACATCGGCCTCATCGGTGCCCTGGCCACGTATGCCCGGGTCAACGAGTACGGCTTCATCGAGACGCCGTACCGCACGGTCGTGGACGGTCGGGTGACCGACGAGGTCAGCTACCTGGCCGCCGACGAGGAGGAAGAGCACGTTATCGCCCAGGCCAACGCGGCCGTGGACGAGTCGGGCAATTTCACCGAGGAGCGCGTGCTCGTGCGCCGTGGCCCGCAAGGCACCGGTGTGCGGATGGGCGCGGTCAACACCTCGTACGGCACGACCAGTGAGATCGACTTCGTGCCACCGTCAGAGGTCGATCTGATGGACGTCTCCCCGAAGCAGATCGTGTCGGTCTCGACCGCGCTGATCCCCTTCGTCGAGCACGACGACGCCAACCGGGCCCTCATGGGCGCCAACATGCAGAAGCAGGCGGTGCCCTTGGTGGTGCCCGAAGCTCCCTACATCGGCACCGGTGTGGAGGCCCGCGCCGCCCGTGACGCCGGCGACGTCCTCATTGCCGAGGGCACGGGCACCGTCGTCGAGATCAGTGGCGACACCGTCACGATCGAGTACGCCCCGGGCCAGAAGGACCGGCTCGGCACGACGCTGGGCAAGAAGGCCTACCGCCTCTCCAAGTTCCGCCGTTCCAACCAGAACACCTGCATCAACCACCGCACATTGGTGTCGGAGGGGCAGAAGGTGACCGCGGGCGATTTGATCGCCGACGGCCCGTCGACCCACAACGGTGAACTGGCGCTGGGTAAGAACCTCCTGGTCGCCTTCATGCCCTGGGAGGGCTACAACTACGAAGACGCCATCATCCTCTCCGAGCGCCTCGTGCGCGACGACGTGCTGACCTCGATCCACATCGAGGAGCACGAGGTCGACGCCCGCGACACCAAGCTCGGGGCCGAGGAGATCACCAGGGACATCCCCAACCTGTCCGAGGAGATCCTGGCCGACCTCGACGACCGCGGCATCATCCGCGTCGGGGCCGAAGTGGCGCCGGGCGACGTCCTCGTCGGCAAGGTGACTCCCAAGGGTGAGACGGAGCAGACACCAGAAGAGCGCCTGCTCCGCGCCATCTTCGGCGAGAAGGCACGCGAGGTGCGTGACACCAGCCTCAAGGTGCCCCACGGTGAGTACGGCAAGGTCATCGACGTCCGCGTCTTCTCCCGTGAGGAATCGCACGAGCTGCCCCCTGGGGTCAACCAGCTGGTGCGGGTGTACGTGGCCCAGAAGCGCAAGATCTCCGAGGGTGACAAGCTGGCCGGCCGTCACGGCAATAAGGGCGTCATCTCCAAGATCCTTCCGGTCGAGGACATGCCGTACCTGTCCGACGGCACACCGGTCGACATCATCTTGAACCCTTTGGGCGTGCCCAGCCGGATGAACGTCGGCCAGGTGCTCGAGTCACACCTCGGCTATGCGGCCCGGCACGGCTGGGAAGGCGTAACGGTCAACGACGAGGTGGGCACCAGTGCCAAGGGTGATGGCGCCGCGCGCAAGACGCGCCCGCGTACGCAGCCGGCCGCCTGGGTGGCCACCCCCGTCTTCGACGGCGCCCACTGGGACGAGGTCGACGATGCCGGTAAGCACCCGACGATCCAGAAGATCTTCGGGACGCTGAACGCCGACTCGGCCAACGGCGACGTGCAGATGCAGACCGACGGGAAGGTCAAGCTCTTCAACGGCCGCACCGGCGAAATGTACGACAACCCGATCTCGGTCGGCTACGTCTACATCCTCAAGCTGGCCCACCTGGTCGACGACAAGATCCACGCCCGGTCCACCGGCCCGTACTCCATGATCACCCAGCAGCCGCTGGGTGGGAAGGCGCAGTTCGGTGGCCAGCGCTTCGGTGAGATGGAGGTGTGGGCGCTCGAGGCATTCGGGGCCGCCTACGCCCTGCAGGAGTTGCTCACCATCAAGTCGGACGACGTCTTGGGCCGCGTGAAGGTCTACGAGGCCATCGTCAAGGGCGAGAACATCCCCGAACCGGGCATTCCCGAGAGCTTCAAGGTGCTCATAAAGGAAATGCAGTCCCTCTGCCTCGACGTGGAGGTGCTGGCCGTCGACGGGCGAGAAATTGAAATGCACGAACTCGATGAGGACGTGTTCCGGACCGCGGAGGAACTCGGTATCGACATCAGTCGCAACGAGCGTGGGTCCGATGAAGAGGATGAGCGGCGTGCCGCAGAGAGGAGCTTCTCCTAATGGCTCTCGACGTGAACACTTTTGATCAACTGCGTATCGGCTTGGCCACCGGTGACTCCATCCGGGGTTGGTCGAACGGCGAAGTGAAGAAGCCCGAGACGATCAACTACCGGACCCTCCGTCCCGAAAAGGACGGCCTGTTCTGCGAGAAGATCTTCGGACCGACCAAGGACTGGGAGTGCTACTGCGGCAAGTACAAGCGCGTGCGCTTCAAGGGCATCATCTGCGAGCGTTGCGGCGTCGAAGTCACCCGGAGCAAGGTCCGTCGTGACCGCATGGGCCACATCGAGCTCGCTGCACCGGTCGTGCACATCTGGTACCTCCGCGGCACCCGCAGCTGGCTGGCCTACCTCCTCATGGGCACCGAGCCCCGCGAGGAACTCAAGGCCAAGCAGCTGGAGAAGGTCATCTACTTCGCCGCCAACCTGGTCACGTGGGTCGACGACGAGAAGCGGCACCAGGACCTCCCGACCCTCGAGGCCGAGATGGCCGAGGAGATCGCGGACATCGAGCGCAAGCGCGACCTGGACATCGACCGTCGCTTCAAGGCCCTCGAAGAGGAACTGAAGCAACTCGAGGCCGACGGGGCGCGCGATGCCGAGATCAAGGCGCGCCAGCGCGCCGTCGAGAAGGAGATCGCCTCCGCCCGCGAGCGGGCCCAGGAGGACGCGGAGATCGCGCAGCGCTCGCTGGACGAGTTCCGCAATCTCCACGGCCGCAAGATCATCGAGGACGAGATGTTGTGGCGCGAGCTCCGCTTGCGCTACGACGAGTACTTCGAGGGCGGCATGGGTGCCGAGTACATCCTCAAGCTGATCGACCGCATCGACCTCGATGCCGAGGAGATCAAGCTGCGCGACATGATCGACGCCAAGGACGGCCGCCGTCCCCTGTCGGCCCAGCGTCGCCAGAAGACCATCAAGCGCCTCAAGATCGTCACCGCCTTCAACCGGCGTGACGACCACGGGCGCCGGATCAACGACCCCCGGGCCATGATCCTCGAGGCCGTCCCGGTCATCCCGCCCGACCTGCGCCCGATGGTGCAGCTCGACGGTGGCCGGTTCGCCACCTCGGACCTCAACGACCTGTACCGGCGTGTCATCAACCGGAACAACCGGCTCAAGCGGCTGCTCGACCTCGGCGCGCCCGAGATCATCATCAACAACGAGAAGCGCATGCTCCAAGAGGCGGTTGACGCCCTCTTCGACAACGGGCGTCGTGGACGTCCGGTGACCGGGCCGGGAAACCGCCCGCTCAAGTCGCTCTCCGACATGTTGAAGGGGAAGCAGGGGCGGTTCCGCCAGAACCTCCTCGGCAAGCGTGTCGACTACTCGGGCCGTTCCGTCATCGTGATCGGGCCGAACCTCAAGCTGCACCAGTGCGGCCTGCCCAAGCTGATGGCGCTCGAGTTGTTCAAGCCCTTCGTCATGAAGCGCCTGGTCGACGCGGAGTTGGCCCAGAACATCAAGTCGGCCAAGCGCATGGTCGAGCGCCGGCGTCCCCAGGTGTGGGACGTGCTCGAAGGCGTGATCCGCGAGCACCCGGTCCTGCTGAACCGGGCCCCGACCCTCCACCGTCTCGGCATCCAGGCCTTCGAGCCCGTGCTCGTCGAGGGCAAGGCGATCCAGGTCCACCCGTTGGTGTGCACCGCCTTCAACGCCGACTTCGACGGTGACCAGATGGCCGTCCACTTGCCGCTGTCGGCGGAGGCGCAGGCTGAAGCGCGCGTCCTCATGCTGTCGGCCAACAACATCCTGTCCCCGGCCACCGGGCGTCCGATCACGGTCCCGACCCAGGACATGGTGTTCGGGGCCTACTACCTCACCCTCCTGGTCGAGGGCGAGGACCGCAAGGGTGCCGGCCGCGCCTTCCGTCACATCCACGAAGTGGAGGCGGCATTCGACGCCGGCGACCTCGACCTGCAGGTACCGATCGTGGTGCGCCCCCTGCCCGACTCGGGCCTGGCGCAGCGCCTGGCCGCCGCGGGCGTGACCGCGCCCGAGGGCGAGCAGCTGGCGTTCAGCACCACGGCGGGTCGCGTCTTCTTCAACGAGGCGCTTCCGGTGGGCTTCCCCTACGTCAACGACGTGGTGGGCAAGCGCAACATCCCCATCGGCAGCATCGTCGAGGATCTGGCGGCGAACTACCCCAAGCACGTGGTGGCGTCGAGCCTGGACCGTATCAAGGCCCTCGGCTTCCGTTTCGCGGCGCAGTCAGGGCTGACCATCTCCATCAACGACGTCCAGACTCCGCCCGACAAGCAGGCGATCCTGGACCGTTACGAGAAGGAGGCGGAGAAGGCCGAGACGCAGTTCAAGCGGGGCATCATCACCGACGACGAGCGGCGCCAGAAGGAGATCGAAATCTGGACGTCGGCCAACTCCGAGGTGGGCCGGGCCATGGAGGCCCAGTTGGCCACCATCGCCTTCAACCCGCTGGACATGATGGTGGATTCGGGGGCCCGGGGGAACTCGCAGCAGATCCGCCAGATCGCCGGCATGAAGGGGTTGGTCTCCAACCCGCGAGGCGAGATGATCCCCCGGCCGATCAAGTCCTCTTTCCGTGAGGGCCTCTCCGTGTTGGAGTACTTCATCTCCACCCACGGCGCCCGTAAGGGATTGGCCGACACGGCGCTGCGCACGGCCGACTCGGGGTACCTGACCCGGCGTCTGGTCGACGTGGCCCAGGAGCTGATCGTCCGCATCGACGACTGTGGATCGACGCGTGGCATCTGGATCGAAGGTGTGTCGCCCGATGGCCCGGGTCACCGGAACTATCTCGAGACGCGCGCCTTCGGGCGCCTGCTCACCGAGCCGGTGAAGCTGGCCGACGGCACCGTCTACGACGTCGGCACGTTGCTCGACGACGTGAACATCGCCACCATCCGGGACGACCCCACGGTGGACCGCATCAGGACCCGTTCGGTCCTGACCTGCGAGTCACCGCAGGGCGTGTGCGCGTCGTGCTACGGCCTCTCACTGGCCACCGGCATCATGATCGAGCTCGGTGAGGCGGTCGGCGTCATTGCGGCCCAGTCGATCGGTGAGCCGGGAACCCAGCTGACCATGCGTACCTTCCACACCGGTGGTGTGGTCGGCGAGGACATCACGCACGGCCTACCCCGCGTGGTCGAGCTCTTCGAAGCTCGTACGCCCAAGGGCGCTGCCGTGCTGGCCCACCACTCCGGCGTGGTCCGCATCGACGACGACGAGATCGGACGCCACGTGACCGTGATCGCCGACAACGGGGACGAGGTCTCCACTCTCGTCGCACCGCGGGCACACCTCGAAGTGACCGACGGCCAGGAGGTCGGCGCAGGCGATGCACTGGTCGAAGGGCCCAAGGACCCCAAGGAGCTGCTCGAGGTCAAGGGCATCCGCGAGACCCAGCAGTACCTCGTCGAAGAGGTGCAGAAGGTGTATCGCGACCAGGGCGTGTCGATCCACGACAAGCACATCGAGCTGATCGTGCGCCAGATGTTGCGCCGGGTGCTCGTGGCCGAGCCGGGCGACGCGCCCTTCCTGCCCGGTGAGCGTGTCGACAACCAGATCTACGCCGAGGTCAACCGCCGGCTGGTCGAGGACGGGCAAACCCCGGCCGAAGGCCGTCCCGAATTGATGGGCATCACCAAGGCCTCGCTGGCCACCGAGAGCTGGCTCTCCGCCGCCTCCTTCCAGGAGACGACGCGGGTGCTGACCGAGGCGGCCATCGAGGGCAAGAGCGACCAGCTCTTCGGGTTGAAGGAGAACATCATCATCGGCAAGCTCATCCCGGCCGGGTCCGGCATGGAGCACTACCGCAACATCCGTCTCGAGATGCCCGATGCCGAAGCCATGCCGTTCTGGGCCCTGGGCTCGGGCGACTCGGACACCGAGGACCTTGCGGCCTGGCTGCGTGACATGAGCGGGGAGAGCGTCGGCGACGACCCCTTCGACCCGTCCATCGACGCCAGCTGGCTGGGTGCTGCGCCGACGACAGACGACGGCTTCGGCAATGCGATCCAGAGCCCGCCCGAAGGGGCGGCGGAGGCCGGGGCGTAACGCAGGTGGGCGCCCCCGGTCGATATGATCCGGGCGGCGTCAAGCACAGCCGTGTAGGTGATGGAGCAGGAGGGGCGAGCGTGATCCCGGCGTTTGGACGTCGCGATCACGCTCGCTCTCTGTCTGTGGACCGACGCCTGCTCCCTATTCCTGGACGAGCTCGATCAGGGTCCCGAACGAGGTCTTGGGGTGGACGAAGGCCACGGTCGTCCCGCGTGATCCCGGCCGGGGGGCCTCGTCGATCACCCGCCCCCCCGCATCCTTTACCGACTGCAGCGCCGCCGCGCAATCGTCCACGCGGTACCCGACGTGGTGGAGACCCTCACCCTTGTTGGCGAGATACTTGGCCACCGGTGAGTCGTCCCGGATCGGCGTGAGCAGCTGGACGTAGGAGTCGGCAACGGCCAGCAACGCCTCTTCGACCCCGTCGGACTCGACCCGCTCGCGGTGGGCCACCGTGGCCCCGAACACCTCTTGGTACCAGGCGATGGCGCTCTCGAGGTCGTTGACGGCGATGGCCACGTGGTCGATTTCGGTCAGCATGTCCTTCATCATGCCCCGTGCCTGCGGAACAGGGTGATCCGGTCCTCGCCGACCCGCCGCCGCAGCTCGGCGTCGTCGATGCCGAGGCCCTCTCCGGGGGCGAGGCACAGCACGCCGATCTTCCCCTCGTGCAGGTTGTGGTGCACCTGGTATGCCGCCTCGCCCACCTCCTCGAGGGTATACACGGCGGACAGGGGTGGCAGGACCTTGCCCTGGCACACGAGCTGGTTGGCGTCCCAAGCTTCCCGGTAGTTGGCGAAGTGCGAGCCCTTGATCGTCTTGAGCTTCATCCACAGGTGACGGTTGTCGTACTCGATCATGTAGCCCGACGTGGCGGCACACGTCACGATGATGCCGCCACGTGTGCAGGCGAACACCGACGCCCCCATGGTCTGGCGTCCCGGGTGCTCGAAGACGATGTCGGGCTCACCACCCACCAGGTCCCGGATGTCCTTGCCGAACCGGCGCCACTCCGCCTCGTCCTGGGTGTGCTCGTCGCTCCAGAACCTGTAGTTGGCCTCTCGCCGGTCGATCACGGCGTCCACTCCGAGGTCATGGAGCAGGGCCACCTTCTCGGGGGACGAGACCACGCCTATGGGCGTGCCGCCGCCGTTGAGGACGTACTGCACGGCAAAGCTCCCGAGGCCGCCGCTCGCCCCCCAGACCAGGACCTTGTCGCCCTGGGCCATCTGTGCCCCGTTGTGCGAGACCAGCATGCGGTAGGAGGTCGAGTTGCACAGCGCGTTCACGGCCGCCTCCTCCCAGCTCAGGTGGGTCGGCTTGGGCATGAGCTGGTTGGCCTTGACCACCGTGATGTCGGCTAGGCCGCCGAAGTTGGTCTCGAAGCCCCAGATGCGCTGGGTGGCGGCCAACATGGAGTCGTCGTGGGCCGAAGGGTCCTGGTCGTCGACGTAGTTGCAGTGGATCGTGACCTTGTCGCCCACCTTCCAGTTGCGCACAGCCGAACCGGTGCGCAGCACCACGCCCGACCCGTCCGAGCCGACCACGTGGTAGTCGAGGGCGTGACGCCTGCCCCAGACGCCCTCCCTGCCCAGCCGATCCAAGAAGCCGAAGGTGGGCAACGGTTCGAAGATGGAGGTCCACACCGTGTTGAAGTTGATGGACGACGCCATCACGGCCACGTAGGCCTCGTCGGGCGCCAGCTCGGGCAGGGGGACGTCCTCGACGTGGAGCGAGGCCCGGGGGTCCTTCTGGGCCGACTCGATCCCGGCGAACATCTCCGTCTCGGAGCGCCGCACCACGGCCGCCCGGTAGGTGCCGGGCAGGGGCAATGCAGCCAGCTCTTCGGCGGGCGCACCGGCCAGGGCGGCGCTCAGGATGTCGCTCATGTGACCAGACGATAGTTGGCCCGTAAGATGTGGTTTCCGGCCGGTAACAACACCGGCAGAGACTCGGAGGTTGTGGTCATGGCTGAAGCCGTTATCGTCGCTGGAGCTCGGACCCCCATCGGCAAGCTGTCCGGAGCACTGGCCGGCTTCACCGCCATGGAGCTGGGCGGGTTCGCCATCGCCGAGGCGCTGAAGCGGGCAGGGCTGTCACCTGACCAGGTCGACTACGTCCTCATGGGCCATGTGCTCCAGGCCGGGCAGGGCCAGATCACGGCGCGGCAGGCCGCGGTCAAGGGCGGGATTCCGCTGTCGGTGCCCGCCAACACCATCAACAAGGTGTGCCTCTCCGGTCTCCACGCCATCTACCTTGCCGATCAGATGATCCGGGCCGGGGACGCCGAGATCGTCGTCGCGGGCGGCATGGAGTCGATGACGCAGGCGCCCTACCTGTTGCCGGGGGCGCGAGCCGGCTACCGCCTCGGCGACGGTGCGCTGATCGACTCCATGATGCATGACGGCCTGACCGACGCCTTCGATCACATCGCCATGGGGCTCTCCACCGAGCACTACAACCAGAAGGCCAAGATCTCCCGGGAGCGCCAAGACGCCTTCGCCGCGGCGAGCCACGAGAAGGCGGCAGCCGCGGCCAAGGACGGCCGGCTGGCCGAGGAGATCGTGCCGGTGCACGTCCCCCAGCGCAAGGGCGACCCGCTGCTGGTGGATGTGGACGAGGGCGTGCGTCCGGGCACCACGGCCGAGAGCCTGGGTGCCCTGAAGCCGGCCTTCGACAGGGACGGCACCATCACCGCCGGCAACGCGTCACAGATCTCCGACGGCGGCGCCGCCGTGATCGTGATGTCGGCCGCCAAGGCCGAGGCGCTCGGCATCGCCCCGCTGGGCCAGATCGTCAGTTACGGCCAGGTGGCCGGTCCCGACACCTCCCTGTTGACCCAACCCTCGAGGGCCATCGCCCAGGCGGCGAAGAAGGCCGGCATCGACGTCGGCGCCATCGACCTCTTCGAGATCAACGAGGCCTTTGCCGCCGTCGGCCTGGCCTCGGCCGACGATCTGGGTCTCGATGAGAGCAAGATCAACGTCAACGGGGGCGCCATCGCCCTCGGCCACCCGGTGGGCATGTCCGGCACCCGGGTGGCGCTCACCGCGCTGCTCGAGCTGCGCCGACGGGGCGCCAGCCTGGCTGCGGTCGCCCTCTGTGGCGGAGGCGGGCAGGGCGACGCCGCCATCCTGCGCGTCCTCGGCTGAGCCGACTATTTGCCGAACGGCGGGACGAACAGGCCGAGCAGCGTGGCGCACCGGCCCTGTACATCGGCCCATCCGGCCACGTCGAGGCGGTAGACCCCCAGTGCGCACGTGGGGAACCCCCGGCGAGCCACGAGGTCGCGCCCGTGCCTGTCCTCGTGCACGAGGAGCCCCACCGCCAGCGCATGTGCGGTCGGGTTGTGGCCCACCACCATGACCGAGGCCACGTCGTCGCCCACGGCGCGCAGGTGGGCCAGGACATCGTCGGGTCCGGCGCTGTAGAGATCGTCGGGGCACTCCCGCACCGCCGTGGCGCCCGTGCCTCCCAGCACGAGCTCGGCCGTGGCGGCGGTGCGAGCGGCCGGAGAGGAGAGGACGATCTGCGGTAGCCGCACCTTGCCCAGGCCGAGACCCTTGCCACCGGGCCCGATGAGGCGGCCCAGGGCCTCAGCGTCGCGGCGCCCCCGCGGGGCGAGGACACGGTCGAAGTCCTCGCCGCCCGGCGGGGGATCGGCCACGGCCTTGGCATGGCGGAGGAGCCAGAGCGTACGGCTGGGCGGAGTGCTCACCCCAGTTCGAACGCAGCGTGCAGGGAGCGCACCGCCCGCTCGACGTCGGCGGTGCGCACGATGCACGAGGTGCGGATGGTCGAGGTCGAGATCATGTCGATGTTGATCTCCTCGCGCGCCAGCGTCTCGAACATGGTGGCGGCGATGCCCGGGTGCGACTTCATGCCGACCCCGATCAGCGAGACACGGGCCACGTCGCTGTCGGAGGTCACGCCCTTGGCCCCCAGCTCGTCGGCCGTGGCGCGTGCCGTCTCCACCGAGACGCCCAGGTCCGTCTTGGGGACGGTGAACGAGATGTCGGTCGTCCCGTTGGCGGAGGCGTTCTGCACGATCATGTCGATGTTGATCGAGCGGTCGGCCTGGGCGCGGAACAGCTTCGCGGCCACGCCCGGGTGGTCCGGGAGAGCGCTCACGGTCACCTTGGCCTCGCTCGTATCGTGGGTCACCGCGGTGACGACGGCTTCTTCCATGTCTGCATCCTCCTCGACGACCCAGGTTCCGGGTTCCCAGGTGAAACTGGAACGTACGTGCAGGGGCACGTTGTGGTTGCGGGCGAACTCGACCGCCCGCAACATCAGGACGCGGCCCCCGGTGGCTGCGATCTCCAGCATCTCCTCGAAGGAGATCCGGTTGATGCGGTGCGCCGTCGGCACCACCCTGGGGTCGGCGGTGAAGACGCCGGTCACGTCGGTGTAGATCTCGCACGCGTCGGCGCCCAGCACGGCCGCCAGTGCGACCGCGGTGGCGTCGGAGCCACCCCGGCCGAGCGTCGTGATCTCGCGATCGATCGAGACGCCCTGAAACCCGGCCACGACGGGAACCCGGCCCGCCGCCAGGGCCTCGCGCAGGCGGTCCGCCTTGACCTCGAGGATCTTGGCCCGACTGTGGTCGTTGTCGGTGATGATGCCAACCTGGCTGCCGGTGAACGAGGCGGCGTCGACGCCCAACTCGGCCAGCGCCATGCACAGGAGCGACATGGAGATCCGCTCCCCGGTGCTGACGAGCATGTCGTACTCACGGGGGGGCTGGATACTGCTCACGCTGTCGGCCAGACGGATGAGGTCGTCGGTCGTCTTGCCCATGGCGCTCACCACGGCCACGACGTCGATCCCCTCGCGTCGGGTACGGGCGATGTGATCGGCCACGGCACGGATGCGGTCTGCGTCCCCGACCGAGGTTCCTCCGAACTTCTGGACGACCACCGGCATGGGCACGACGTTAATGGCCTACGTGGGGCCACCCGGGACACAGTTTCGCCGCGGCTGATCCAACTACCCCTTCTGAGGCGGATAGGGTCTCAGGCCGTGCCCAGCGACAAGAGATCCCGCCAGCGAGCCGCGAGGGAGATGCGTCTGGCGCAAGAGGCCCGGGCGAAGAAGCGGCGCAAACAGATACGCAACGCCATCGTGGTCGCCGCCATCGCGGGTGTCGTCATCCTGATCGTCTTCCTCACCAGCTCCAACGGCCCCAAGAACAAGGCGGCCACGACCACGACGACGGCGCCGACCACCACCACCACGACGACGGCGCCGACCACCACGACGACGACGTCAAGCAATCCGGCCGATGCCAGGCTTCAGACCGAGGCCAATCAGGCGGCTGTGGCGGCCGGATGCCCGGCCAGCACCTCGGCCGTGGCCAACACGCAGAAGTACAGTGCGCCGCCGCCCATGACGATCGACACCTCGAAGACCTACACGGCCACCGTCGTGACCACGGCGGGCACGTTCACCATCGCGCTGGACGCCAAGGCGGCTCCGACGACGGTGAACAGTTTCGTGTTCCTGGCCGACAAGGGCTATTTCCACTGCGTCATCTTCCACCGGGTCATTCCCGGGTTCATGGATCAGACCGGTGACCCGACGGGCATCGGTACCGGCGGGCCCGGGTACGAGTTCAAGAACGAGAACATTCCCACGTCCTACGCCACCGGCGACGTGGCCATGGCGAACTCGGGGCCCAATACCAACGGCAGCCAGTTCTTCATCGTGGCCCCCGGTGGGGCGACCACCCTGAATGCCGACCTGGCCAGCGGCGGGTACTCGTTGTTCGGGCACGTGACGAGCGGCCAGGATGTGGTCAACACCATCAACTCGGAAGGCTCGACCGCCGGGGTCCCGCCCAACGTGACCCAACGCATCATCTCCGTCACCATTTCGGTGGCATAACCCACTGGGAGACAGCAGACATGGCCATACCCGTTCCACCCGCCGTCGACGGATCGAGCCCGCAGCAGCGCACGTTCGACCAAGAGCCCCCGACGGTGATCGACACCGCCAAGCGCTACACGGCGACCATGGTGACCTCGCACGGCACCATGGTCATCGCGCTCGACCCCCTGGCCGCCCCCAAGACGGTGAACAGCTTCGTCTTCCTCGCCCGTTACCACTACTACGACGGTGTCATCTTCCATCGCGTCATCCCGGGCTTCGTGCTCCAGGGCGGTGACCCCACCGGCACCGGCACCGGTGGTCCCGGCTACAAGTTCGAGGACGAGCTGCCGGCACCGGGTCGCTATCAGATCGGCTCCCTGGCCATGGCCAATGCCGGTCCCAACACGAACGGGAGCCAGTTCTTCGTCATCAGCGGGCCGGACGGGGTTCGCCTCCCGCCGCAGTACGCGCTCTTCGGGGCCGTCGTGAGCGGGGGGGACGTGGTGGCAGCCATCGACGCCCTCGGCACCCGTTCGGGCAAGCCGACGGAGAAGGTCACGATCGAGTCGGTGACGATCACCGAGGACGACTGAGCTCAGCGCTGCAGCGAGCCCAGTCCCTCGGTCCGCTCGCCGTTGAGGAACACCACCGGCGTGCCCGCGCCCTCGTAGGTCCAGGTCCCGTCGCCCGCGCGCAAGAGAGCGGTACGATCCGGGATGCCGACGACCGGCAACCCGGCCGGAGCCAGGGCCACCGTGCGCTGGAGCTTCTGGCCGTGGGCGTCTTCGAGGCCGTCGCCGAACTGCGGCACCACGGCCAGCTGGTCGACCAGACCCAGACCCACGGTCAGCGCTCCTCCTCGGGGATCGACCATGGGATCGGTCAGCACCATGGCGCCGGCGGCCGACCCGGCCACCACGGCGCCCGAGGTCCATGCCTGGCGTAAGGCGTCGAACGTGGCCGAACCCTTGAGTACCGACTTGAGGTGGAGAGGGGACCCACCGGCGAGGTAGACGAAGCGGGCCCGGCGGACCACCGCCGCCATGCCGGGGTCGTTGGCCGACGTCCGGTCGACCACCATCAGCCCCTCGACCTGGCCGCCGAGGGGAGCGAACCATTCGGCGGCCTGGAGCACCACGCGCTCTGGGTGCTGGTAGGCAGCCGCCGTCGGCAACACCACGACGTCCTTCCCGCCCGAGGCCTCGAGCAGGGTGGCGTCGAACGTGCACCCCTTCGTCCACTCGAACCCTCCCACCAGGGCTAGCAGGCCGTTTGTCGTCATGCGCCACTCTTGCACGCACGGGAGAGGCCCGGCGTCGACCTTCATGGTTACTGGCCAGTAGCCTCTGTCCCCATGTCCATTGCGCGGGTAGGAATCGTCGGGTCCGGAATCATGGGCTCGGGCATAGCCGAGGTAGCTGCAGCTGCAGGCTATGAGGTGGTCGTGCGCAGCCGCAGCCAGCAGGCGGCGGACGCCATGCTGGCCGTCCTGGCCACATCGCTGAGCAAACAGGTGGAAAAGGGGAAGCGCAGCCGGCACGAGGCAGACGAGATCGCCGGTCGGGTGACGGCCACCACCCACATGGGTGACCTGGTCGGCGTGGATCTGGTGATCGAGTCGGTGCTCGAGGATCTGAGTGTCAAAAAGGCCCTGTTCGCCGAGCTCGACAGCATCTGCAAGCCGGGTGCCATCCTGGCTACCAACACCTCGACCCTGCCCGTGGTCGAGATGGCGATGGCCACCGGTCGGCCTGAGCTGGTGTGTGGCATCCACTTCTTCAACCCGGCCCCCGCCATGACGCTGGTCGAGGTGGTGCGTCCCGTGACCGCCCTCGACACGACCGTGCGGGTGGCTCTCGACTTCGCCGCGGCCTGCGGGAAGGAACCGGTCGAAGTGAAGGATCAGGCCGGGTTCGTCGTCAATGCGCTGCTCTTCCCCTACCTCAACAATGCCGTGCGGCTCTTGGAGCAGGGCGTGGCCTCCAAGGAGGGGATCGACGCCGCCATGAAGGGCGGCTGCGGGTTTCCCATGGGCCCCTTCGCCCTGCTCGATCTGGTCGGCCTCGACACCTCCGTGGCCATCCTCGATGCGCTCTATGACGAATTCCGGGACCAGAACTACGCCAGCGTGCCCCTGTTGCGGCGGATGGTGACGTCCGGCCGGCTCGGGCGCAAGACCGGGCGGGGCTTTTTCGACTACGACCGCTAGCCCGGCCGCGACCCTGGGTCCCAACGGGCACAATGGTCGGGACGGTTCTCGCACGCCCTGGAGGTGAGATCGATTGGGCCACACAGCGACGGGTCACACAGGGTCGGGTGAGGATGGGCCACGTGATGCTCCCTGGGTGATGCGCACCTACTCGGGACATTCCACGGCGCGGGCCTCGAACGAGCTGTACCGCGACAACCTGGCCAAGGGGCAGACGGGCCTCTCCATCGCATTCGACCTGCCCACGCAGACCGGCTATGACCCGGACTCCCCCGAGGCGGCAGGCGAGGTGGGCAAGGTGGGCGTCCCGGTGGCGCACCGGGGCCATATGGAAGAGCTGATGTACCAGATCCCGGTGGACAAGATGAACACGTCCATGACGATCAATGCCACGGCGGCGTGGCTGCTGGGCCTCTACGTGGCCCACGCCGAGGATCGCGGCGTCGACCCCCGACTCTTGTCGGGGACCACCCAGAACGACATCGTCAAGGAGTACCTGAGCCGGGGCACGTACATCTTCCCGCCCGGTCCCAGCCTTCGCCTGACCATCGACACCATCGCCTACACGGTGCGGCACGCACCGAAGTGGAATCCGATCAACGTCTGCAGTTACCACCTCCAGGAGGCAGGGGCCACGCCCACCCAGGAAGTGGCCTATGCCCTGGCCACCGCCATCGGCGTCCTCGACGGCGTCCGCAGCAGCGGCAAGATCGAGCCGTCCGAGTTCCCCGCCGTCGTCGGCCGCATCAGCTTCTTCGTCAACTCGGGCGTCCGCTTCGTGGAGGAGACCTGCAAGATGCGGGCCTTCACCGCCATGTGGGATCGCATCTGCAAGGAGCGCTATGGCGTGGTCGACCCGAAACTGCGCCGCTTCCGCTACGGGGTTCAGGTCAATTCGCTGGGGCTGACGGAGCAGCAGCCCGAGAACAACGTGCCGCGCATCGTGCTCGAGTCGCTCGGCGTCACGCTCTCGAAGAGCGCGCGGGCACGGGCCATGCAGCTGCCGGCGTGGAACGAGGCGCTCGGCTTGCCGCGCCCGTGGGATCAGCAGTGGTCCCTGCGCATCCAGCAGATCCTGGCGTTCGAATCGGACCTCCTCGACTACGGCGACATCTTCGAGGGCTCCAAGGTGATCGAGGCCAAGACGGCTGAGCTGATGGAGGCGGCCGGTGCCGAGCTGGACGACGTCGAGGCGCTGGGGGGAGCCTTCGAGGCCATCGACGAGCTCAAGACGCGCCTCGTCCGCAGCCAGGCCGAGCGGGTGCGCCGGATCGGAAACGGGGAGCAGCGTGTCGTCGGCGTGAACTGCTTCACCGAGACGGCGCCCTCGCCGCTGACCGCCGACGACGGGATCGAGAACATCTTGAAGGTCGACCATCGCGTCGAGGCGGAACAGATTGCCGACGTCGAACGCTGGCGCGCTGGCCGCGACGGGTCCGTGGTGCGCCAGGCGCTCGACGTCCTGCGGCGAGTGGCCGAGGACGAAGGTCCGGGTGCCAACATCATGGAGGCCACCATTGCGCTCGCCCACGCCGGGGGCACGACCGGGGAGTGGGCCGGCGCCCTGCGGCAGGTGTTCGGCGAGTTCCGGGCCCCGACCGGGGTGAGCGGCGGGGTGGGGCGCCGGGGCGAGGACCTAGCCCCGCTCGTCGCCCGCACCCGCGCCCTGGCCTCGACGACCGGGGGCCCACCGCGCCTGTTGGTGGCCAAACCAGGCCTCGACGGCCATTCCAACGGGGCCGAGCAGATCGCCGTCGCGGCCCGCGACGCCGGCTTCGAGGTCGTTTACCAGGGCATCCGGCTGACGCCGGCGCAGATTGTGGCGGCGGCCCGCGACGAGGACGTCGATATCGTGGGGCTCTCCATCCTCTCCGGCTCGCATATGGAGCTGGTGCCCGACATCCTTGACCGTTTGCGCGCGGCCGGGGTGGACGCAGCGGTGGTCGTGGGAGGGATCATCCCCCCGGACGACGCCGAGATCCTGCTGGGCAAGGGGGTATCTTCGGTGTATACGCCGAAGGATTATTCATTCGACCGCATCATGGAGGATCTGGTCGGTCTGGCGGAGCGCCAGCGCGCCGCCACTCCCGTGTGAGCCGGCCCAGCTCCCGCCAGGTGATGGCGACGGCTCCGAGCGCAATGGCCTGTTGGCGGAGGCTCTCGGGCAGGTCGTAGTGGTTCAATGCGGGCGAACGCCGGTGGCGTTGGAAGCCACGTGGGGGAATGCCGAGCCGCGCCGCCATGTCGTGCAGCTCCTCGGGATCGTCCGCCACGAGATGCGACCAGCGGTCCTCGCGCTGGCGGATGGTGGCCCGCTGGCGCCAGTCGTCGACGTAGACGGTCAGCGGCGCGCCCATGGTCGGGCGCGCCGCAGGGTGATCGGCTGTGCCCACCAGCGCCCGCTGAAGCGCCAGGCGTCGTGCACCGGGTTCTGCGCATCGGGCTCGTCCGGCTCGGGCCAGACCAGCTGTGCCGCAGCCGTGATGGCCGCGATGACCTCGGGGCTGGGCTCGGGACGCGGGCGGAGGGCCAGCTGTGCCGGGTCGATGGCCAGGGAGGGTTCGCTCACAACGGCACGTTCCCGTGCTTGCGGCGAGGGAGCTCCTCGTGCTTGGTGGACAACATCTCGAGGCTCCGGCAGATGACGGCCCGGGTCTCAGCCGGCGAGATCACGTCGTCGATGTAGCCCCGTTCCGCCGCGATGTAGGGATTGGCGTAGCGCTCGCTGTACTCGTCAATGAGCTCGGCCCGCCGGCTGGCCGGGTCCGCCGCATCGGCCAGCTCGCGCCGGTAGACGATCTCGACGGCGCCGTTGGGGCCCATGACCGCCAATTCCGCCGACGGCCAGGCGAAGGCCAGGTCGGCGCCGATGGACTTGGAGTTCATGACCACGTAGGCGCCGCCGTAGGCCTTGCGGGTGATGATCTGTATCCGGGGCACGGTCGATTCGCAGTAGGCGTAGAGGAGCTTGGCTCCGTGGCGGATGATGCCCCCGTACTCCTGGTCGGTGCCCGGCATGAAGCCGGGAACGTCGACGAAGGTCAGGAGCGGGATGTTGAAGGCGTCGCAGACGCGGACGAAGCGCGACGCCTTCTCGGATGAGTCGATGTCGAGCACACCGGCGAGCACCGCCGGCTGGTTGCCGACGATACCCACGACCCGCCCGTCCATGCGGGCGAAGCCGCAGGTGATCGACATGGCCCAGTGCCGGTGGACCTCGAAGTAGTCCCCGTCGTCGACGACGGCCGCGATCACCTTCTTCATGTCGTAGGGCTGGTTCGGGGAGACCGGCATGAGGTCGATCAGCTCGGGCACCTGGCGGTCGGGGTCGTCCCCGGTCAGCTCCCGGGGCGGCTCTTCCAGGTTGTTCGAGGGCAGGAACGAGAGGAGGAGGCGCACATCGTCCAGGCAGGCCTTCTCGTCGGGAGAGACGAAGGTGGCCACCCCCGACTTGGTGGCATGGCTCATGGCCCCGCCGAGCTCCTCGAGGGTCACGTCCTCGCCCGTGACCGTCTTGACCACGTCGGGACCGGTGATGAACATGTGCGACGTGCCCTGGACCATGAAGATGAAGTCGGTCATGGCCGGCGAATAGACCGCCCCGCCGGCGCAGGGGCCCATGATGACGCTGATCTGGGGGATCACGCCCGATGCGGTCACGTTGCGATGGAAGATGCCCCCGTAGGAGTGGAGCGAGACCACGCCCTCTTGAATCCGGGCGCCGGCGCCGTCGTTGAGGCCGATCATCGGGACCCCGGTCGAGGCGGCCAGATCCATCACCTTGTGGATCTTCTCGGCGAACACCTCGCCGAGGGCGCCGCCGAAGACCGTGAAGTCCTGGCTGAAGATGCAGACCCGGCGGCCGTCGATCGTGCCGAACCCCGTCACCACCCCGTCGGTGTAGGGGCGGTTGTCCTCGAGCCCCATGCCGTGCGCCCGGTGGCGGGCCAGCATGTCGAGCTCCTGGAACGAGCCATCGTCGAGGAGATAGTCGATCCGCTCCCGGGCGGTCATCTTGCCCTTGGAGTGGTGCCGCTCCACGGAGGCCTCGCTGCCCGCGTGCAAGGCCTGTTCCTTGCGCTCGGCCAGCTCCGTCAAACGCTCAGCCATCGAATGTTCCATAGCCGGGCAGGCTAACGCCCCCGGGCACAGAGCCGGAAGCCGGCTCGGCCGCGGGACACGGCCGCTACAATGGGGACCGGTTGTTGCAGCTCAGTTGCCCGGCGCGATTGTCGGACCCCCGGGCACGGGCTATCATCTTCCGTCTGCCATGTGGGGCTTCGGCCTACGCGGTTGCCGCGTCGCACATGGGTTCACCATTTCCGTATCGAGAGGTAACGCGTGCCCACAATCGCCCAGCTCGTCCGCAAGGGACGTCAGGCCAAGGTGACCAAGACCAAGACCCCGGCCCTGAAGGGCGCGCCCCAGCGACGGGGAGTCTGCACCCGCGTGTACACGACGACACCGAAGAAGCCGAACTCGGCCCTGCGCAAGGTGGCCCGTGTGCGCCTCTCTTCGGGAGTCGAGATCACGGCCTACATCCCGGGCGTGGGCCACAACCTGCAAGAGCACTCCATCGTCCTCGTCCGTGGTGGTCGTGTGAAGGACCTGCCTGGTGTGCGCTACAAGGTGGTCCGGGGTGCGCTCGACACCTCCGGCGTCCGTGAGCGCAGCCAAGCCCGCAGTCGCTACGGCGCCAAGAAGGAGTCCTAATGCCCCGTAACGGACCAGCAACCCGCCGCGAATTGGCACCGGACCCGGTCTACCGCTCGGTCCTGGTGACCCAGGTGGTCAACAAGATCCTGTCCCGCGGCAAGCGGACACTGGCCGAGCGCATCGTCTACGGCGCCCTGGATCTGGTGCAGGAGCGCTCCGGCGGTGATCCAGTGGCGGCCCTCAAGCGTGCGGTGGAGAACACCCGTCCCGAGCTCGAGGTCAAGAGTCGCCGGGTCGGCGGCGCCACCTACCAGGTTCCCGTCGAGGTGCGACCCCGCCGGGCCACCACGTTGGCCATCCGTTGGCTGACCACCTACTCCCGTCAACGCCGCGAGAAGACCATGGCCGAGCGCCTGGCCGGCGAGATCTTGGATGCATCCAACAACATCGGCGCTGCCGTCAAGCGCCGTGAGGACATGCACAAGATGGCCGAATCCAACAAAGCATTCGCCCACTACCGCTGGTAGTGGACCGCAACTCCATTCGAAGGAACACGACGCATCATGGCTGACGCCCTCCCTACACGCGACTTCCCCCTCGCCAAGACCCGCAACATCGGGATCATGGCCCACATCGACGCGGGCAAGACCACCACGACCGAGCGGATCCTCTACTACACCGGCCGCAATTACAAGATCGGCGAGGTCCATCAGGGCAACGCCACCATGGACTGGATGGTGCAGGAGCAGGAGCGGGGTATCACCATTACCTCCGCCGCCACCACCTGCAAATGGCGCGACAACTGGATCAACATCATCGACACCCCGGGCCACGTCGACTTCACCGTTGAGGTGGAGCGGTCCCTACGCGTCCTCGACGGCGCCGTGGCCGTGTTCGATGCCGTCGCCGGCGTGGAGCCCCAGACCGAGACGGTGTGGCGCCAGGCCAACAAGTACCACGTCCCCCGCATCTGCTTCGTCAACAAGATGGACCGGATCGGTGCCGACTTCGAGCGCACGGTGTCGATGATCAGGGATCGACTGGACGCGCTGCCCGCCGTCACCCAGCTCCCCATTGGGAAAGAATCCGAGTTCCTCGGCGTCGTCGATCTGCTCGAGAACAAGGCCCTCATCTGGGGCGAAGGCATGGGCGAGGAGTGGGAGACCCGCGACATTCCCGAGAACATGGCGAGGGACGCCGAAGACGCTCGCCACCAGCTCATCGACGTCGTCTCGAACTTCGACGACGTGATCATGGAGAAGTATCTGGCCGAGGAGCCCATCACGGCCGGCGACCTGCGCCGCGCCCTGCGCACGGCCACGCTGGCGGCCGAAGTGGTGCCCGTGCTGTGCGGCTCGGCCTTCAAGAACAAGGGCGTCCAGCCGATGCTCGACGCCGTCGTCGACTACCTCCCCAGCCCGCTGGACCTGCCGCCGACCGAGGGCATCCGGCCGAACCACCCCGAAGAGACGTTGGAGCGCAAGGCCGACGACTCCGAGGCCTTCTCGGCCCTGGCCTTCAAAGTGGCGGCCGACCCCTACGTGGGGAAGCTGACCTACATCCGGGTCTACTCGGGCACGCTGACCAAGGGCTCCTCGGTGACCAACTCCACCAAGGACAAGAAGGAGCGGGTCGGCCGCATCCTCCAGATGCACGCCAACGACCGGGTCGACAAGGACGCCATCTTCGCCGGCGACATCATGGCCGTGGTGGGGCTCAAGAACACCACCACCGGCGACACCCTGTGCGACCCGGCCCACCCGATCGTGCTGGAGGCGCTGGAGTTCCCCGAGCCGGTGATCCACGTCGCCGTGGAGCCCAAGACCAAGGCGGACCAGGACAAGCTCTCCAAGGCTCTCTTCTCGCTCAGCGAGGAGGACCCGACCTTCCGGGTCCGCTCGGACGAGGAGACCGGGCAGACTGTCATTTCGGGTATGGGCGAACTCCACCTCGAGGTCCTGGTCGATCGGATGCTGCGCGAGTTCAGCGTGGACGCCAACGTGGGCAAGCCCCAGGTGGCGTACCGCGAGACCATCCGCAAGCCGGTGGAGAAGATCGAGGAGAAGTACGTCCGCCAGACCGGAGGCCGGGGCCAGTACGGCCACGTCGTCATCAGTGTCGAGCCGACCGGCCCCGGTGGGGGATATGAGTTCATCGACAAGATCAGCGGCGGGGTGATCCCCAAGGAGTACATCCCGTCGGTCGACGCCGGGATCCAGGAGGCCCTGACCTCGGGCATCCTGGCCGGTTACCCGACGGTGGACGTCCGCGTCATGTTGACCTACGGCTCCTACCACGACGTCGACTCCTCGGAAATGGCCTTCAAGATCGCCGGTTCGATGGCGATTAAGAAGGCGCTCCGGGCGGCCAGCCCGGTCCTGCTCGAGCCGGTCATGGCGGTCACGGTGACGGTGCCCGACGACTTCGTGGGTGCGGTCACCGGCGACCTCTCTTCCCGCCGGGGCAGAATGGATGGCATGGAGCAGCAGGGCACCAGCCACGTGGTTAAGGCGCAGGTACCGCTGGCCGATATGTTCGGCTACTCTACTGACCTGCGTTCGCGGACCCAGGGTCGCGCCACGTACACGATGCAGTTCCACTCTTACAATCAGGTGCCCGAGTCGATTTCCAAGGAGATCATCGCCCGGGCCCACGGGGAGTAGCCGGGCCCAGAGCCCCGGCAACAGGTCGCACAAAAGACAGAAACAGCGGTGTTCAAGCGCCGCGGCGGGCCCATGGGGGTCCCGTCCGATATCAGGGAGTAGTTACGGCGATGGCCAAGAAGAAGTTCGAGCGCACGAAGCCTCACGTCAATGTGGGAACGATGGGACACATCGACCACGGGAAGACCACGCTCACGGCGGCGATCACCAAGGTCCTGTCGGAAAAGAACCCCAACACGTCGTTCACGCCCTTCGACAAGATTGACGCGGCGCCCGAAGAGAAGCAGCGCGGCATCACGATCACCATCGCCCACGTCGAGTACGAGACCGAGGCGCGTCACTACGCGCACGTCGACATGCCCGGGCACGCCGACTACATCAAGAACATGATCACCGGTGCCGCCCAGATCGACGGGGCCATCCTCGTGGTATCGGCGGCCGACGGCCCCATGCCCCAGACCCGGGAGCACGTCCTGCTGGCCCGCCAGGTCGGTGTGCCGTACATCGTGGTGGCCCTCAACAAGGCCGACATGGTGGACGACCCCGAATTGATCGAGCTGGTGGAGATGGAGGTGCGTGAGCTCCTCAGCAACTACGACTTCCCGGGCGACGACACGCCGATCATTCAGGTCAGCGCGCTCAAGGCGCTCGAGGGTGATCCCGAGTGGACCGAGAAGATCGTCGAGCTGATGGACGCCGTCGACTCGTTCATCCCCGAGCCCGAGCGTGACGTGGACAAGCCGTTCCTCATGCCGATCGAGGACGTCATGTCGATCACCGGTCGTGGCACCGTGGTGACCGGGAAGGTGGAGCAGGGCATCGTCAAGGTGGGCGAGGAAGTCGAGATCGTCGGCCTGCGCGACACCCAGAAGACCACGGTCACGGGCATCGAGATGTTCCGCAAGCTGCTGGACGAAGGGCGTGCCGGCGACAACGTCGGTGCACTGCTGCGAGGGACGAAGAAGGAGGACGTGGAGCGCGGCCAGGTGCTGTGCAAGCCCGGATCCATCACCCCGCACACGAACTTCGAGGCCAACGTCTACGTGCTGAACAAGGAAGAGGGTGGCCGGCACAAGCCGTTCTTCACCAACTACCGGCCCCAGTTCTACTTCCGCACCACCGACGTGACCGGCACCATCTCGCTGCCCGAGGGCACCGAGATGGTCATGCCCGGCGACAACACGGAGATGACGGTCGAGCTGGGCAAGCCCATTGCAATGACTGAAGGTCTGCGCTTCGCCATCCGTGAGGGTGGTCGCACCGTTGCTTCCGGTCGGGTTACAAAGATCCTCAAGTAACACACCGAGACGTAACGGAACGAGAGCAGGCACCATGGCTGACGGCCCCAAGCAGAAGATTCGCATACGGCTCAAGGCCTATGACCACGAGATCCTCGATCAGTCGACCGAGAAGATCGTGCAGACGGTGTTGCGGACCCAGGCCAAGGTCCTGGGTCCCATCCCGCTGCCCACCGACAAGCACCGCTACACGGTGATCCGCTCGCCCCACAAGTACAAGGACTCTCGTGAGCACTTCGAGATGCGGGTGCACAAGCGGTTGGTGGACATCATCGAGCACACGCCCAAGACGGTCGACTCGCTCCAGCGACTCGACCTGCCGGCCGGCGTGGACATCGAAATAAAAATTCAAACGGCCTAATCCAGGCCGTACGCCTGGCAAAGCAGGGTCCGGGTGGTGTAACGTCGCACGGGCCGATTTGGCACCTGGTGGCGCCTCCGGCGCCTTCCTCTACAACAGAAGTGCGTGAACGCCGGTGTATGCCGGTACCTCACGCCGAACCATTCGAGCGCTCCGCTCGGGATTCCCGGGCGGAGCGTTGGCGTGCGCACGGGAAGCCGTGGGCAGCGCAGGGAGAAAAGACACGTGGCAAGCAAGGCGATCGTCGGCGAGAAGGTCGGCATGACCCAGGTCTGGGACGAACAGAACCGCGCCATTCCGGTGACGGTGCTGAAAGTCGCGCCCGTGCGCGTGGTCCAGGTCAAGACGGTCGAGTCCGATGGATACTCTGCGTTGCAGGTCACCTGGGGTTTTCGGCGAGCTTCCACCTTGACCAAACCCCAGATGGGCCACTACGCCAAGGCCAGTGTCGAACCCGGGCGGGGGCTGGTGGAGCTGCGTCTCGATGACGTGGCCGAGTTCAGCGTGGGCCAGGAGTTGGCGGCCGACGTGTGGACGGCCGGTGATCGGGTCGACGCCATCGCGGTCAGTAAGGGCAAGGGATTCGCCGGTGGCATGAAGCGCCACAACTTCAAGGGCCAGGGAGCGTCGCACGGTAACCACAAGAGCCACCGGGTGCCGGGCTCCATCGGCGCCTGCGCCACCCCTTCCCGCGTCTTCAAGGGGACCCGCATGGCGGGGCAGATGGGGGGCAAGCAAGTCACCGCCCTCAACCTCGTGGTGATCTCCGCCGATCCGGAACGCCAGCTGGTGCTGGTCAAGGGCGCGGTGCCCGGAGCCCGGGGCACCGTCGTCGTCCTGCGGGATTCCGTCAAGGCCACCACCAAGCCAGGAGGGTCACGATGACGATCACCGACACGGTGACCCGCGGACCGGTCAAGAAGGATCGTCCGGCGCCCGTGAGCCGTACCGTCAAGCGGCGCAACGTGGCCGGCGACGACCTGGGTTCGGTCGACCTGGAGCCTTCCATCTTCGGCATCGAGCCCAACGTGGCCGTGCTGCACCAGGTGGTCACCGCGCAGCTGGCCGCCATCCGTTCCGGGACCCAGTCGACCAAGACGCGTTCTGAGGTCCGTGGCGGCGGCGCCAAGCCCTTTGCCCAGAAGGGCACCGGCCGGGCCCGTCAGGGTTCGAGCCGCTCGCCTTCCATGAGCGGGGGTGGCATCGCTCTCGGGCCCAAGCCGCGCAGCTACAAGCAGCACACGCCGAAGAAGATGGTGCGCCTGGCCCTTCTCTCCGCCCTCAGTGACCGGGCGGCGAGTCACCGGGTGGCCTTGGTCGACGAGTGGGGTTGGGATGGTCCGAGGACCAAGGATGCCGTTGCCGCGCTGCACAATCTCAAGCTCAGCGGCAGCGTGCTCGTGGTGCTGGCGCCCGACGAGACGATCGCCGGGAAGTCCTTCGCCAACCTGCCGCAGGTGAGCACCACCTCGTTCGGCCAACTCTCCGCCCACGACGTCCTGCGCAACGAGTGGATCGTGTTCTCCGACCGCACCCTGCCGGGGTCGGATGCCTTCGGCGGCGCCACCGGCACCGCGGCGCCCGAGAGCATCCCCGATGAGGCGCCGGCTGCGCCCGGGACCGCCACCGTTCCTGCCACCGAGGAGGCCGACGCCGATGCGTGACGCCATGGCAGTGCTGATCCGGCCCGTGGTGTCCGAGAAGAGCTACGGGCTGATGGACAAGAACGTCTACGTCTTCATCGTCGACCCCCGTGCCACCAAGATCGACGTTCGCCATGCGGTCGAGCAGGCCTTCAACGTGCGGGTGACCAACGTCAACACGCTGAACCGCAAGGGGAAGTCGACGCGCAACCGGCGCACGAACATAAAGGGCCACCGCCCCAACACCAAGCGCGCCATCGTCACCCTCCACCCCGACGACTCCATCGATCTCTTCGATCGCTGATCACAGGATCGCCCTCCATGCCACTTCGCTCACGCAAACCCACCAGCCCCGGCCGTCGCTTCCAGACGGTCTCGGACTTCTCCGAGATCACCCGCGATCACCCGGAGAAGTCGCTGCTCGCCCCCAACCCCGGATCGGGAGGGCGCAACAACCACGGCCGCAAGACGGCCCGCCACCGTGGTGGCGGTCACAAGCAGCAGTACCGGATCATCGACTTCCGCCGCAACAAGGATGGCGTCCCGGCCCGCGTGGCCGCCATTGAGTACGACCCCAATCGCAACGCCCGGATCGCCCTGCTCCACTATGCCGACGGCGAGAAGCGCTACATCCTGGCCCCGGCCGGCCTCAAGGTCGACGACAAGGTCCAGAGCGGCCAAGGGGCCGACATCCGCCCCGGAAACGCACTCCCGTTGCGCTACATCCCGGTCGGCTCGACCATCCACAACGTCGAGTTGCGACCCGGCGGTGGCGGGAAGATGGCCCGGGGCGCCGGCATGAGTATCCAGCTGGTGGCCAAGGAAGGTGCCTTTGCCACCTTGCGCCTCCCTTCCACCGAGATGCGCCGGGTGTCCATCGACTGCCGCGGCACCTTGGGTGTGGTCGGCAACGCCGAGGCCGAGCTGATCAAGATCGGGAAGGCCGGGCGTAACCGCTGGAAGGGCAAGCGCCCCCAGACCCGGGGCGTGGCCATGAACCCGGTCGACCACCCGCTCGGTGGTGGAGAAGGCAAGTCCTCCGGTGGGCGCCACCCGGTCTCGCCGTGGGGCAAGGCCGAGGGCCGCACCCGGTCGCGCAACAAGAAGTCCGATTCGATGATCGTCCGCCGGCGCCGCACCCGCGGCGCGCGGCGATAGGCGAAGGGTTGAGCAGATATGCCGCGTAGCTTGAAGAAGGGCCCATTCGTCGACGACCACCTGTTGAAGAAGGTGGACGTGTTGAACTCGAGCGGAGAGAAGAAGGTCATCAAGACCTGGTCTCGGCGTTCGACCATCATCCCCGACATGGTCGGCCACACCATCGCCGTCCACGACGGCCGCCGGCACGTGCCGGTCTACGTCACCGAATCCATGGTCGGCCACAAGCTGGGCGAGTTCGCCCCGACTCGCACCTTCCGGTATCACGCCGGCCAGGAGCGGGGAGCGCGGCGCTGACATGACCGCCACCAAGACCAACGAGCGTCCCGGGACGCGGGCCGTGCTCCGTCACAGCGGGTTGTCGGCCTCCAAGGTCCGTCAGGTGCTCGACCTCATCCGGGGGCAGGACGTCGATCGGGCGGCCGAGATCCTGATCGGCACCGAGCGTGAGGCCGCCAACATCATCGGCAAGGTCCTGGCCTCGGCCGTGGCGAATGCCGCGCACAACGACTTCCAGAACCCTGACGAGCTCTATGTGTCGGCCTGTTACGCCGACGAGGGCACCACGGCCAAGCGGTGGCGGCCCCGGGCCCGCGGCCGGGCGACGCGGATCCGCAAGCGCTCGAGCCACATCACGATCATCGTGAGCCGGTTGCCCGAGGCCAAGCTGGAGCAGCGCCGCAAGCGCATGGAGGCGGTCAGCGCGCACCGCTCCCGCCGGGTCGACGCCTCGCGGCGCCGGGCCGACCTCTCGGGTCGACTCTCGCGCCGGCGCGCCTCGGCTGCGGTGGCCGAAGCGGCTGCGGCGGCAGAGGCCGAAGAAGAGCTGACCGGTCCCGACGTGATCGACGTGGTGGAGGTCGACGAGACCGAGTCCGCAGCGCCCGAGAACGACAGCGCAGAGAACGAAGTGGACGACGTGAGCGACGAACCTGCGGCTGAGGTTGTCGACATGGACGACGAGGACGAAGACGACACGGCCACGGCAGACGCCGAGACCGGGGAGAAGGGCGAGTAGATGGGTCAGAAGGTCAACCCCTATGGCTTCCGTCTCGGTATCACCACCGATTGGAAGTCCCGTTGGTTCGAGGAGCGCCACTACCGCGAGTTCGTGGTAGAGGACTGGAAGATCCGCGACTACCTGATGACGCAGCTGGAGGCGGCCGCGGTCAGCCGCATCGAGGTGGAGCGCACGCGTGACCGCTTGCGCGTCGACATTCACACGGCGCGTCCGGGCATCGTGATCGGTCGCCGCGGCTCAGAGGCCGATCGGCTCAAGAAGAAGCTCGAGGAGATCACCGGTCTCCAGAACCGGATTCAGCTGAACATCCAGGAGATCAAGCAGCCCGAATTGGACGCCGCACTCATCGCGCAGGGCATCTGCGACCAGCTGGTGCGGCGTGTCGCCTTCCGCCGTGCCATGAAGCGAGCCATCCAGACCGTGCAGAAGGCCGGCGCGCAGGGCATCAAGGTGCAGTGCTCGGGCCGGCTCGGCGGTTCGGAAATGTCGCGCAAGGAGCAGTACCGCGAGGGTCGCGTGCCGCTGCACACGCTGCGGGCCGACATCGACTACGGGTTCCGCGAGGCGCGGACGACGTCGGGCCGGGTCGGGGTCAAGGTCTGGATCTACAAGGGCGACATCCTGCCCTACAAGGTCTCCATCGAGGACAAGATCACCCGTGAGGCCGCCATGGCCGTCGGGGAGACCTCGGGTCAGAGCGGGCCGCGTCGCCTCATCACGGCCGGCGGCGGTCGCCGCAAGGCTGATTTCGGGGCGCCGGGCGAGGATTCCCCGACCGCCAATGGTGCAGCTCCCGACCCTGACCTGCTCGACGAATTCTTGCTGGACACCCCGACCGGGCAAGAGGAGATACCGGTGGACATCGTCGAGGCTCCGCTCGTCGACGACGTGGTCGACGATGTCGCAGAGGTCCCGGTGGCCGACCTGCTCCCGGTGGCGCCCAGCGAGCCCGACGACCTGGAACGCCAGTTGGCCAAGGACGAGGAAATGGAACGTCAGAACCGTCACGAGCACCACGAGGCTCCGCACTTCCGCAA
>Ga0307374_10000170_pt1 | contig 116202 bp, 114 predicted proteins | sample OX3MG_FD_202532 | JGI IMG/M metagenome (GOLD analysis project Ga0307374, IMG submission 202532) | Soil microbial communities from Risofladan, Vaasa, Finland - OX-3 | ecosystem: Environmental > Terrestrial > Soil > Coastal area > Acid sulfate soil | place: Finland: Risofladan, Vaasa...
GCACTGACCTGCCCTCGACCAGGACCGCAGACACGGCATAGAGCGCAAGATCCATGGGGGCACCTCATCACCAGCTGTCCCAGAAATGGTGAGACATGGTGTCCCAGAAACCCTGGGACCTAAGACCCCGGCGGCCACCAAGTGACCTAGGCCCCTAAAAGTGGACCGCTCTTATGACAATTTGGCCCTGATCCATCAGGAGTCAAGATGTCAAGGCATTATCCAGCCGAGCTTCGCCGTCGGATCTGCGAGCGGATGTTGGCCGGTGAGGCGGTCAAGGACCTCGTCTCCGAACTCGAGATCTCGCAGGAGACTCTTTACAAGTGGCGGCGCCAGGCCCTGATCGACGCCGGACAGCGACCGGGCCTGAAGAGTTACCAGGCCGATCCGCTACTCGCGGCCCGCCGCCGCATCAAGGAACTCGAGGCTGAACTCAAGATGGTCAAGGCAGCCAGTGCCCTCTTCGAGGAGGGCGCCGTTGACCCAAAAGGAAGTTCCAGGTTGTCCGAGGGCTGAACCACCTGGGTTACTCCGAGCGAAGGGCCTGTGCGGTCGTCGGCCTCGATCGCTCCACGTATTACGACATCAAGTTCCGAAAGCCCAGCGACCGCGAGATCCGTCGCCTTCTCTTGGCCGACGCCATCGCCGACATCCACGCCCGTTCCCGAGGCACCTACGGCATCTTGCGGGTCAGAGCCGCCTTGGAGATCGAACAGGGGCTCATCGTCAACACCAAGCTGGTCAAGAGGATCATGCGCGAACTGGGCATACGGGGTCTCCCGGGGCCGAAGAAAGGCTACAAGAACCTCACCAACGCGCCCACCTGCGAGGACCTAGTCCAGCGAGAGTTCACGGCCACCGGTCCCAACCAGCTGTGGTTGACCGATATCACTGAGCACTGGACGAGCGAAGGCAAGCTCTACTGCTGCGTGGTGCTCGACCTCTACTCACGAAAAGTGGTCGGTTGGGCCATCGACCGGCACTGCGAGGCCGTGTTGGTCAATGATGCCCTGGCCAAGGCCGGCGCCTCAAGGACGACATCAACCTCGACGGTCATCCACTCGGACCACGGCAGCCAGTTCACCTCTTGGGCCTTCACTGAGAACGTCCGGCGCCTGGGTCTAATCAGCTCCATGGGCACCGTCGGCGACTGCTACGACTGCGATGATCCCCGTGCTGCCCGATAGTCTGACCCTGGTTACGACCGGCTCCGTGCCCTGGCGTTGACGTGTCGGCTATCGGGCAGCACATGCTGAAGTGCTCGCCAACGAACGGCTGTGACCTGATAGGAGCCTGATCTCACCAGTTCCCATCGCAGTCCTGTCCAACCGCCCGCGGCGAGCGATGCCGGTGACCTTGAAGGAGATCAACAGCGTGGACATCATCGCACCTGGTCCGAGGGACGTCATCGTTGGCGTCGACACGCACAAAGAGGAGCACGTCGCGGTAGCCTTGGACGGTCTTGGCGCTCGGCTCTGCGAGATCTCGATTCCGGCGAACGTCGCCGGGTACGCCCAGATGCTGGAGTGGAGCAAGGCTTGGGGCGAGGTGCGCATATTTGCGGTGGAAGGGACTGGTTCGTACGGCAGTGGGCTCGCGCGATTCCTTCGCCGCAATGGACGGACGGTGGCTGAGGTGAGCCGCCCGGCCCGGAAGGGAGAGCGCCGGCTTCGCGGCAAGAGCGATGCCATCGATGCAGAACACGCGGCGCGAGAGGTTCTCGCCGGGAAGCAACTCTCGACACCCAAGTTGGGCGATGGGATCGTGGAAGCTATCCGGCTAATCAAGATCGCCCGGGATAGTGCGGTTAGGGCCCATTCCCAGGCCATGATCACGTTGAAGGCGGTTCTGGTCACCGCTGACGACGAGCTGCGTGCTGCGCTTGAGCCGCTCAGCGACTTCCGTTTGGTCGTGGCGTGTTCGGACCTCGGCGGGCAGGCTAAGCCTGACATGCCTGCCGCAGCGTCCCGGTATGCGCTCACTGCGCTGGCCCGCCGCTGGCTCGAGCTCCACGAAGAGATCAAGGCCCACAGCACCCACCTTCGTCGGCTGACGAAGAGGGCGGCGCCCGACCTGGTGGCCGCCTTTGGGATCGGACCGGACATCGCCGCCGAGATGCTGGTGACCGCCGGAGACAATGCAGAGCGCGTTCACTCGGAGGCCGCTCTAGCCAAGCTCTGTGGCGCCTGCCCCATCCCCGCCGGATCCGGGAGGACCAACGGCCGCCACCGGCTAAACCGCGGCGGCAACCGACATGCGAACGCCGCCCTCTACCGAGCTGTGGTCGTTCGCATGCGGTGGCACCCCCAAACGATTGCGTACGTGGAGAGACGCACGAAGGAGGGCCTTTCGAAGCGCGAAATCATCCGCTGCCTCAAGCGATACGTGGCTAGAGAGATCTACCGGTACCTGCCTCGTCCGAGCGTGGCAGTTGCGACATCGAGTCCCCGCGGGGCTTGACGTTCTATAGGAGCATCAACGCCCCCATGGAATCGTTCTGGGGCTCGATGCAGATCGAGCTCCTGAATCGCCAGAAGTGGCGGACCAAGTTGGAGCTTGCCATAGCCATCGCCGACTACATCGAACACTTCTACAACCCCGCCCGCAGGCACAGCTCTCTGGGCTACCTCACCCCGAACGAATTCGACAAGCTACACTCGACCACCATCCACCGGGCCTCTTTGTCATAAAAAGTGGTCCACTGAATGGGGTCAAGGCCAAAGACAGAAGTGAATTCGGGCGGTGTCAGAGCTCAGCCAGCGCCGGGCGTGCGGCCCCCAGCGCGCCGACCACGGTCCAGATGCGATCCTTAGCTTCCCATGCGTAATCCGGGAAGCCGAGAACTCCGCCGCCGCCAGGCCCGGCTGGAGAGCCAGCAGCGAACCGCCGTAAGGGAACAGACGCCGGCACCGCGGCGATCCGACATGATGCGCCGAGGCGGGCTTCTCGAAGGACTGGCCCCTCGCTTCGTCACGCGCTTGACCCTGGTGGTCTCCCTGGTCGGCCTGGCCATGATCGCCGGCGCGGTCTTGGGGCTCCTGGTGGAGATCGGCCAGAAGGATTTGCTTCTAGGGGTGGTGGTAGTGCTGGTGGCCCTGGTCATCACCGGTATCGTCGGTTCGGTGGTCGCGCCCGCCATGAGGGCGGCGCGACGAGATCGCCGGGTTCCGGCACGCAACATCCAGGGACCACTGGTAGGCGCCAGCTTGGTCTCCCCTACTCCCGGCTTGGCCACGGTGGCGATCACCGTCGGCAAGTCCGTCGAGCAATTCCGGGTACGCTCCGAACTCTTTGAGAAACTGCGGGGAGGGGCGACGGTGGTGGGGCTTACGGTCACCCCGAGCCTAAACTACGTCCAAGCCCTGACCATCATTCGCCGGGATCGGCTGGCCACCATGTCCACCCCTCCGGTCAGCAGGGCGATCAGGATCTCCGTCTGGCTGCCCCTCGGTTCAGTCGCAGCGATAGCGACGGCGCTGGCCCTGGGCTGCCTGGTGGGCGTCTTGTTGCCGCTGTCGGACACCGCCCTCCACCCGCTGGTGACTCTGCTGCTGATCTTGGCTCTAACCGGCGGTGTGGCGCTCTTCACCCGCTGGTACGGGCAGCGCCTGGTGAAAGAACTGGGCGTCGGGCAGTAGGCGTCCCAAAGCCGCGTCTGGCTGCTGCCCACTGCTCGGCGCGAATGCTAGACTTCGACTCCCCTGCACCCGGTGCCCAGCCGGCTGCATACCCACAGGACCTGGGAGGCGCGTGCCTTGAATCGCGAGTACGAACTCTTCTACATCGTCCGCCCTGACATCGACGAGGATCAGGTGCGCACCACCATGGACGAGGTGGCCGCGTTGATCGCCGGGCACGGTGGCGAGGTGACCAAGTCCTCCCTGTGGGGACGGCGCCGCCTGGCCTACCCCATCGGGGGCTACAACGACGGGTATTACGCCCTCAAGGAGCTGACCCTGCCGGTAGACAAGGTCCGGGAATTGGAGCGTCAGCTCCGCTTGGACGAGCGGGTGATTCGCCACCTGGTCAGCCTGAAGCAGGTGTACTACCTGCCGGGAGATGAGGACCGCCGGGGTCGTGTCCGAACTCGCAGCAAAGACCGGGGCGAGAGTACCGACGGCGCCATCCCCGAAGCCGCGGAGCTGGGGGACGATGCTCTGGAGGCCGAGGTGGCGGCGGATGATGGTTTCTCCGCTGAGGCCACCGACCTGGTGGAGCTCGCTACCGACGAGAACGGGGAGGAGAAGTGATGGCAGGTTCCCTCAATCGGGTGATGCTGATCGGCCGCTGCACGGCCGATCCCGAGATGCGCTACCTCCCCAGCGGAGTGCCGGTGACCCAGCTTCGGATCGCCACCAACCGCTACGGCAGCTCCCAGGACGGCGAGCGTCGCGAGTTCACTGACTACCACGATGTGGTGGTCTGGAACATCGGTCAGCGCAAGCTGGCCGAGCTGGCGGGGCAGTTCCTGCGCAAAGGCAGCCTGGTCTACATCGAGGGCCGTCTCCAAACCCGCTCCTGGGACGGCCAGGACGGCCAGAAACGGTACCGCACCGAGGTCAACTGCAACGACATCCAATTCCTCGACTCGAAGGGAGCACCTTCGGAAGGCGGTGACACCGGCCCTCGGGTGCAGTCCTTTCCCAATCCCCCTGGGGGCGACGAGGCGGTCCCCAGTCCCGCCGCATTACCAGACGGGGACATCGACCCCGACGACATTCCCTTCTAGGCGTGTCGTGAACCGTCCAAACGGAGGCTGAGAGAACAGAGCATGTCGGAGTACGCGCGACGCCGCCCGCGCAAGGTTTGCAACTTCTGCTTGGAGCGGATCGTGGAGGTAGACCACAAGGAGGTCTCCCGGCTGCGCCGCTATATCAGTGAGCGGGGCAAGATCCTGCCGCGCCGGGTGACCGGGACCTGCTCTCTGCACCAGCGCCGGCTCACCGTCGCGCTCAAGCGAGCGCGGCACATGGCGCTTCTTCCCTTCGCGACCGACCAACACTGAGACGGCCCTGGCCCGGTTGGGGTTAGGCAGGTCGACCCTGAGTCAAGGTGGGCGCGGTAAAGTGCCGAGCGGTCGGCAGAGGTAGAGGAGGCCAGAGGCCGTGGCGGTTGCCCGCAAGCCAGTGAACCCTAGGCGACCAGTTTCGCCGCCTAGGACGCGTCGACGTCGCGAGGTCACGCTGACCATCGATGTCGGAGGAACCGGCATCAAGGCTGAAGTAGTGGATGCTGCCGGGAGGGCCCTGGCCGAGTCGGTCAGGGTCAAGACCGAATATCCGCTGAGCCCACTGGATTTGATTCAGGTGTTCAAGAAGCTGGCAGCGGCCGGCCCCGGCTTCGACCGCACCTCGGTGGGGTTCCCCGGGGTGGTCCGATCGGGCGTCATCCTCAGCGCGCCCCACTTCGTCCGCGAGGGCGGGGAGGGCACACCGATTTCACCCCCGTTGGAAAGGGCCTGGGACCACTTCAATCTTGCCCGCAGCACGACTCGCGCCCTGCGCAAGCCCGCTCGGGTGGGCAATGACGCCGAGGTGCAGGGCATGGCGGTCATCAAAGGCAAGGGGCTGGAAGTCGTCGTCACCCTTGGAACCGCCCTTGGCAGCGCCATCTTTCAGGATGGGAAGTTGGCCGTCCACCTGGAGCTGGCCCACCATCCCTTCCGCAAGGGCCAGACCTACAGCGAATACGTCGGCGAGGCCGCCCGTCAAAAGGTCGGGGAAAAGCGGTGGAACCGCCGGGTGCTCCGGGTGGTGGACACGGTCCGGGCGCTGCTCTTCTTCGACCATCTGTACGTGGGCGGGGGAAACTCAACCCACGTGAAGATCCCCTTGGGAGACGACGTAACCCTGGTGGACAACTCCGCTGGCCTGCTGGGCGGGATCCGGCTCTGGGACTCGAACGGCAGAAGGCGGTCTTAGGTCCGATAAACTGGCGGAGGCCAGGGAGGAAGCGCTGCCGGGCAGCCGCCCCCGCAGCCTTGTCTCCCATGCTGTTGAGGAAATTGGCATGTCTTCGCCGTTAGCCGCTGGCCGGCCCCGGATCTTAGTCGCGGATCCCATCGCCGAGGACGGGATCAGCCGGTTGCAGGAGGCTGGCGACGTCGAAATCGCCCTCAAGCTCACCGAAGAGCAGCTGGTGGAGCGGGTCGGCCCGTTCCAAGCCCTGGTGGTACGCAGCGAGACCAAGGTGACCGCCAAGGTGATCGCGGCTGGCGTCAACCTGCGCGTGATCGGCCGGGCTGGAGTCGGGGTCGACAACATCGACGTCGAGGCGGCCAGCACCCAGGGCGTCCTGGTGGTCAACGCGCCGACCGGCAACACCGTGGCAGCCGCCGAGCACACCATGGCACTGATGCTGGCCCTGGCCCGCAACGTGGCCCGCGGCGACGCCTCGCTGCGCAGCGGCCTGTGGGAGCGCTCCCAGCTGGTGGGCAGCGAGCTGCGGGGCAAGACCCTGGCGGTCGTGGGCCTCGGCAAGATCGGCACCGAGGTCGCCCGGATGGCACAAGGGTTGCAGATGCGGGTGGTTGCCTTCGATCCGCTGGTCTCTCAGGAGTGGGCCGAGCAGCTGGGCGTCGAGCTTCTCTCCCTAGACGAGGCGCTGGTGCGCGCCGATGTGCTCACCGTGCACACTCCGCTCAGCGCCGCTACCCGGGGCCTGATCGGGCCGGCGCAGCTCGCCCGGCTGCCGCGGGGGGCAAGAGTACTCAACGTCGGGAGAGGCGGGATCATCGACGAGGCGGCTCTGGTGGATGCCGTACACCAGGGCCATCTCGCCGGCGCCGCGGTTGATGTTTTCTCAACGGAGCCCCCGGCCCCGGAGAGCCCCCTGCTGCATGAGCCGGGGATCCTGGTCACCCCGCACCTGGGGGCATCGACCGTGGAGGCCCAGCTCTCCGTGGCCAACGACGTGGCCGAACAGATCGCCGAGGTACTGGCTGGCCGTCCCGCCCGCTGGGCCGTCAACGCCCCGGCAATCGCCCCGGAGGAGGCAGGGCTGATCGTGCCCTACCAGATCCTGGCGGCCAAGATGGGCAGCCTGTACGCTCAGCTGGGCGGAGGGAGGATCCGCAGCGTGGAGATGCTCTTCCGGGGCGATCTGGCCGCGGTCCAGCCGGGCTCGATCACCGCGGAGGCGCTGGGAGGCATTCTCCGGGCCTTCACCCAGGACCGGGTGACGGCGGTGAATGCTCGGGCGGTGGCCCGCCAGCACGGAATCGAGGTCACCGAGCAGCGCGGCTCCGGGCCCGTGACGTGGGCCAGCTCCTTGGTGCTCCGGGCCGACGGAGACGGTCCCACGGAGCTGGAGGGGACCACGGCCAGCGGGAAGTCACGGATCGTTCGACTGAATGGACTTCCCATCGACCTCGAACCGGAGGGGTTGTTCCTCTTCTTCGGGCACCGTGATCGTCCCGGCCTGATCGGGGCGATCGGTCAATTGCTGGGAAAAGCCAACGTGAACATCGCGGAGATGCGGGTGGGCCGCGATGCGCCCCGGGGTCGAGCCGTGACCGCGGTGAAGATCGACGATCGAGTGACTCCAGACCTGGCCGATCAGCTGCGGGGCATCGACGGCGTGACCGACCTCCACTTAGTCGAGCTCTAGCGCCCCGTGGCTGAGGTCTCCGCCTTCCGGGGCATCCACTACGAGCCGGCCGTGGTTCAGCTTGAGACGGTCCTGGCGCCGCCCTACGACGTGATCGGACCGCAGCTGCAGCTGGAGCTGTACGGGAGGGCCATGCAGAACGTCGTCCGGATCGAGCTGGGCCGGGACTTCGATGACGACGTCCAAGGTGAGCGCGACCGGTACACCAGAGCTCGCGACCATCTGGACGCCTGGCTGGAGCAGGGCGTCCTGGTCCAGGACGCGCAACCCTCGGTCTACGTTCACCGGCACTCGTTCCGGCCGCCGGGCGGCGGCGGACCCCGGGAGCGGCTGGGCTGTTTCGTCGGGGTGGAGCCAGTGCCCCACGAGCGCCGCGAGGTCCTCCGCCACGAACTGACCATGACCGCTCCCCGCGCCGACCGGCTCCGGCTGCTCCAGGCCACCAAGGTTCAGACCTCCCCGGTCTTCCTGCTCTACGAGGACCAGGTTGAGGTCACCCGTGTTCTGGAACAGGTGATCTCCATGGAGCGACCGTTCGCCGAGGCGGTTGTCGAGGGCGAGTACGGCTCAGAGCGCCACCAGCTCTGGCAGGTAGCTGACCCTGAGACGGTGGGGCGGATCACCGCGGGCCTGAGCCAAACCCGGCTCTTCATCGCCGATGGCCACCACCGCTACGAGACCGCGCTCAACCTGGGCCTGCGCCAGGTATTGGCCCTGGTCTCCCCGCTCGACGATGCCGGCAACGTTATCTTGCCAATTCACCGGGTGGTGCCTCAGGCATCCGCGGGACTTGACCGGCTGGCAGAGACTCTGGCCCGCCGGGGCTGGCAGACCGCGGCGGTCGCGGAGCTGAGCGCGGCTCTGGCCCAGGTGGACTCCCGGCGGGAGGAGGCTCACACATTCGCGATGGTGGGTTCCGCTGGCAATTGGGTGGTGAGCCGGCCGCGCCAGGAGGAGGTGGGCAGCCCGAGGCTGGGTCTCGATGTCACTGTGCTCGAAAGCGAGATCATAGAACCACTCCTGGGAGTCGGAACAGGGGGCGCGGCGGCGGGCAGGCTGCTCTACACCCGCGATCCGCAGGAGGCGGTGGAGCTGGCGCTAGCCCAGGACGGGGTGGCTTTCTTGGTCAACCCGACCACCGTAGCGGAGGTGGCCGCAGTCGCTCTGGCGGGGGAGGCGATGCCGCAGAAGTCGACCTACTTCTTCCCCAAGGTGCCGGCCGGCCTGGTGATCCTGGGCATTGAGTGACGCCCTCAGCCCGACGGATGGCCCCTGGGCCCCGGCACCGAGAAGGAACCCAGTTTGGTGCAGGGGTCAATTCGGGTAGGGTTTAACCCGGAGTGCCCACTTACGCGTACCGCTGCGAGGCTGGCCATCAGTTCGAGGTTGTCCAGGGCATCACCGAACCGGGCCTGACCAAGTGCAGCACCTGCGGCGGCCCGGTCCGGCGGATGGTATTCCCGGTCGGAATCGTCTTCAAAGGGCAGGGCTTCTACAAGAACGACTCGAGGTCATCGTCCTCAAGTTCGATTGCCCCCGCTAACGGTGACAGCAAGCCAGCGAGCAGCCCAGCCAAGACACCAGCCAAAGCCGACGCCGCCGCGAGCGAGACCAAGTCAGAGACACCGAAACAGGATTCAGCGTCGGGGAGCCCCGCCCCTGCGGGCACGGGCGTCTGACGCCGGGAGAAGACCATGGCTGAGCCAGTTCACGTGAGCGATGCGACCTTCGATAGCGAGGTGATCAAGGCGGACACGCCGGTTTTGGTTGACTTCTGGGCGGACTGGTGCAACCCCTGCAAGATGCTGGCCCCGATCGTCGAGGACCTGGCCAACGAATACGGAACTCGGGTCAAGGTGGCCAAGCTGGATGTGGACGCCAACCCCAACGTGGCCGGTCAGTTCGGCGTGATGAGCATCCCCACGCTGATCCTCTTCAAAGGCGGCGAGGCGGTGCAACGGGTGGTCGGTTATCAGCCGAAGTCCGCCCTCAAGGCCAAGCTCGACGCCTTGGTCTGAGATCAGGGAACGGGCGCCTGAAGCGATACGATCACGCGCCTATGCCAGACCTCCAGGAGTCGTTTGCGCGCGCCCTGAAGGAGGCCGCGTCAGCTCTCGGCGTCAGCCCGCTACCGGACCCCGCAGTGGAGCCGTCGGCTGTCCCTGAGATCGGGGATTACTCCTCGGCGGTGGCGTTCCGCCTGGCGGGGGTCATGAAGCGGCCGCCACAGGAGATCGCCGCCGAGTTGGCCCGGCGCCTGGCCGACCAGCTCCCAGCCCACTGTCGCGAGATCACCGTCAGTGGCGCCGGCTACCTCAACCTCAAGATCGACTTTGCCTCGCTCACCCCCGCTGTCATCGCGGGGGCGGTGACCCTGGGCGAGGTGGTGAGCCCCGACCCCAAGGCAGGGCCCAAGGTGATCGTGGAGCACACCGCCACCAATCCCAACAAGGCGGCGCACGTCGGTCACCTCCGCAACGCCTGCATCGGAGACACAGTCGCCCGCCTCCTCCGGGCCCGGGGACACCGAGTAGAGGTCCAGAACTACATCGACGACACGGGCGTCCAGGTGGCCGACGTCCTGGTCGGGATCCGTCACCTCGGGCTTGCTCCGGCTGAGGGTGAGCCGTTCGATCGCTTCTGTTCCCGCGCCTACGTTGAGGTATGCCGCCGCTACGAGGCGGAGCCAGAGCTGGTGGAGTTGCGGGTTCGGACGCTACGCCAGATCGAGACCCGTGACGGTGAGGTCGCCGAGGCGGCCAAGGAACTGGCGGGTAGGATCGTCGACGCCCACCTGCAGACCATGGCCCGGGCCGGAGTGGGATACGACCTGCTCACCTGGGAGTCCGACATCATCGAGCTCGGCTTCCTGGGCCACGCCCTCGACTGGATGCAGGAGGCGGGGGTGATCCGACAGCCGACGCATGGGCCACTCCAGGGCTGTTGGGTGCTGCCGTTGGAGGAGGGCTCCGAGGCGGAGGAGCTGGACGTTGGCGAAGCCAAGGTTCTGGTCAAAAGCGACGGCATCGCCACCTACACCGGCAAGGACATTGCCTACCATCTCTGGAAGTTCGGGGTGCTCGGCCTGGACTTTGAGTACCGGCTGTGGTCCCCCCAGGGTCCGGCCAGCACCACCGCCGACCCCGAACTCGCCCAACTACCCGCGGAGCGGTTCGGCAGGGCGGCCCGAGTGGTCAACGTCATTGATCAGCGCCAGACCGCGCCCCAGCTCGCTGTGAAAGAGGCTCTGCGGCGGCTCGGCCTCGAAGATCAGGCCGCAGCCCTTTACCACCTTGCCTATGAGGTGGTGGCGCTCTCGCCCACTGCGGCCGCCGCCCTGGGAGTCGACACTAGCGAGGGCAAGGCGATGTACCCGCTGAGCGGTCGGCACGGGATCGATGTCGGGGCCGACGATCTGCTGGACGAGGCCGAGCGCCAGGTCCAGGCGAAGGCCCGCGACCAGACCACTGCTTCCCGTCTGGCGGCCAGCGCGGTCCGCTACTACCTGCTCCGCTTCGGCCTCAACTCGATCATCAATTTCGACTTTGGGGAGGCGCTCCGGACGAGCGGGGATACCGGGGTCTACCTGCAGTACGCGCACGCTCGCGCCTGCGGGATTTTGGCTAAGGTCGATCCTCTCCCGGTGCCTCAAGACGTGCCGGAGCTCAGTTCCTCTGAGCAGACGCTGGTCAAATTGCTGGAGCGGTTCCCGCGGGTGGTGGCAGAGGCGGCCGAGGGCCTGAGTCCCTCGACCTTGGCCGGATACGCCTTCTCGCTGGCCACCGCCTTCAACGACTTCTACGAGCACTCGGATCGCCTCTACCAGCTTCAGGACCAGGCGCTTCGAGGTCTTCGACGGGGGTTGGTAGATGCCACGAGGGCCACCTTGGCCAGATCCCTGGAGCTGCTCGGCTTGACCCCACTCGCCCGCGTCTGAGCTCTCAGCCCCAGGCGGAGAGCCAATAATCCGCATACTGGGCGACCTTGTCTGAGCTGCCTATCTTCCCGTTGCGCCTGGTGCTCTACCCCCACATGCCGCTATCGCTACACGTATTCGAACTCCGCTATCAGGCGCTGGTACGTGACTGCCAGGGCGCCGAGGGCAGATTCGGGGTGGTGGCGATCCGCAGCGGAGAGGAAGTCGGCGGCCCGGCCGATCCTGAACGGGTCGGCACGGTGGCGGTCATCACCAAGCTGCGGCCGCTTCCGGCGGGGCGCACCCACCTGGCGGTTACCGGCGAGCGCCGCTTTCGGATCAAGGAGCTGGTGAGCGGGAAGCCCTACCTGAGGGCTGAAGTGGACCTGATTCAGGACCACGCGCCGGATCCCGCCGCGTTCATCCTGGCCAGCGAGGCGCAAGCCGCGCTGACCAGATACACAGCGGGCCTGTCCCGCATCAGCGGAAGAGCTCCCAGTTCCAATCCCTTGCCCACCGATCCGCTCCTGCTCTCCTGGGTGATCGCCTCCACTCTGATGATCGAGTTGCAGCACAAACAGCGTCTGCTGGAGCAGCCGAGTGTCAGCCGGAGGCTCCGCCAGGAAATCGAGCTGCTGAAGCGAGAGGCGACCCTGCTTGATTTGCAGCTGGCGAACCGGCTCCTGACTGTTCCCAGCTACGGTCGGAACTGATCCTGGGACCGATTTTGGAGCGTGGAGCAGCTCCGAGGAGCGGGCCTGCCGCTCCCGGCTGCCGATGTAACTCTGTCGGTCCCCTGTGCCCCTCGCCTGGACTGCGGGGTTGGTCTCGCCCTAGCGGGTTCCCGACCGATTGCCTGGAGGCGGATCAAGAGAGTGGGAGTTGGCCAGAGCGACTGCCGCACCGGCGTCGGCCTACTGAATTATCGCCAGGTAACCGGGCGCTCCAGCTTCATTTCCAGTCAACTCCGAAGGTGAAATCTGAGCCGCGCGGCTCAGCTGCAGCACGTACACGGCACCACTGAACCCGGCGACATGGCCCACCGAGACGCTGGTGACCACGCTCCCCGAGGCCGGCTGGGGCAAGGGAGTCCCGGGAGCAACCCCTTTCATTTCTAAGTAAATGGTCTGGGAGCCGTCGAACCCGGCAGTGATCTGGGGCACCCCCGAACCACCGCTGAAGTGGAAGACGACCCAGAACTGTGAACCGTGGACCCCGTATTGAATGCCCTGGACCTGGTAGCCACTGCCGCTGCTGCCCAATGTCTGGGTTCCGGTCAGCGTCAGCGGTGTTGGGGTGACGGAGGGAGTGGCCTTGGCCGTGGGGCTGGGCTTGGCCGATGCACTCGGGGTGGGCCGACCCGCGTGATGGTGGGTCACTGCCGGCGTGGTTCCGTGAGTGAAGTTCCAGAGGATCAACACCAGCGCCACCGCAGCCACCGAGATCAGCCCGGTCCGGGTCCAGCTGCGCTCCTCCGGCCCATCCCCACCCGACTTGGATGGCGACGGGCGCCGGAAGCCACCTCCCCCGATCCGGCGCCAGACCTTAGGTTCGGCCGTGCTCGCCTTCCGATCCGCCTGCAATCCGGGCACTGCAGCCGCGGCCGGGCGGGTCGGAGGCGGTGCCGCCGGGAAGGGCGCGGGGGGCGGAAGAGGAGTCTGGCGCGATACCGGAATCCCGGCCAGATTTGGGGCCCAGCCGTCGGTCGCCGGAGTGGCCGCCGGGATGTCGCCCCACGGCATCTTGAGTTCGGTGGAGGGTTCCCAGCCAGGCACCACCATCGAGCTCGGGCGGGCGCCGGTCGCCGAGTCCTCGTTCAAAGTTGGGGTGGGCTCGGTGGGGGAAGAAGGCGCTCCGGAAATGTCGTCGTCAGACAGGGCCGGTGATGCTCCTCCAGCGGCCGGGGCCCTGGTTTCTCTAGGTTCTCCGGAGGCGGCCTCCTCAGGTGTGTCGGCGAGCCACAGCGCCTCTGGCACCGCGGCTAAGGCATCGGAAGTGGATTGGTTGGCCTCTTCCCCCTCGAAAGCGCTTTTGGGGTCCAGTCCCGGCTTGTCTTCAGCGGCAACTTCCTCGGGGGCCTGGGCGATCCACATCGCATCCGGCGCGGCTGCCAGCGCATCTGAGCCGGACTGGTCGGTCCCTTCCGACTCGACGGCGATCTCTGGCGCCAGTTCCGAATCGGGTCGCTGGCCCTCCTCGGCGACCGTCTCCGACATTTCCTCGGCGGAAGCTTCCTCGGGTGTGTCGGCGTTCCACATCGCCTCCGACCCCGCCGTCAGGGCCGCGGCCGGGGACTGATCGGCCTCTTCCGCCTCAAAAGCGCTGCCGTGGGCCAACTCCGAATCTGGTTCCTCGTCGGTGGACTCGCTCGAAGAGCCCTCCGCCACTTCTGGCGGCATGAACGCGACGGGCTCCGCAGGCACCGGAACGTCTAGGATGGCGGCGCCAATCCCCAGCGCTCCGAAGGGATCCGGGGCGGCGCGCAACGGGGCGGTGACACGCTGGCGGGAGGGATCGTCGGGCAACAGTTCGGTGGAGCCGCTGACCGGAACCAAAACCCGGGAGCGCTCCAACAGCGCCGTGGTTGTGGCCGCGGCGAGACGCACTGGGGCGAGCAGGGAGATCCGTTCCGTCTCCTCACGCAAATAGCGCATACCCGTCTTGCACCGCTCGCAGGTGATGAGATGAGCGTCCAGCTCCATTTGACGTTCTCGCGACAGCTCTCCGTCTAGCGCGCAGCTAAGCGTAAGGAGGCTGCATTTCATATAGAAATGTCGCGATAAATGCTGCCAAATTCACGCCGCGCGGAGGCCACCAGCCGGGAGGCCGCCTCGGGTGAACACTCCATCGCCACACCAATTTCGCGATACGACAGCTTGGCTAGGTCGCGCAACAGCAGCGCCGCACGGCGGCTGAATTCGGTCGCAAGCAGCGCTCTTTTGGCGGTGTTGATGCGGGCTGCGTCGGCCGCGGCGGGGCCGAGACTGATCAGAGCTGGACGCTTGGCGAAGAGTCGCGCCACGCCCCGTCGCTGAGGAGGATAGTGCTGGTTTTGCCGGGCGGCCCGAGTCACGGATCGGTAGAGGATTGCCCGGCCATCACGCGTCAGCGCAGCTGCGGGGAAATGGCGTGCATGAAAGAGGCCGGCCGTCACGTACTCCACCGCATCCTCGGGCGTGCCTGTGAGGTGGAGGGCGTAGGTGACTAGGGCATCGAGGTGCTGGCGGCCAAGGTCCTCCAGCGTGCTCGCGGCGATCTGTGGTCTTTCTAGGACGGTATTCATGACGTTGCGTGTATTGACACGCGAGCTGGCGCAAGCATAACCGGCAAGCCCTCGGTGTGCAACCACCGGGAGCTGGGGCTGACCGTGCCAGCGAGCAGGGTCCCGACGCGCCGATCCGGTTTCCCAGAGGCTCCGGCTGTTCTAGCCAAGTTCAGGCTGGCTCACTGAGTCGCAAGGCTCCAGGCCAGCCCCTGCAAAGACTGGCGAGGCAAAACCCACCTCCAAGTATGCCTCCGCGGGGACGCCGATGTCGGCCAGCCAGAGCCGACCGACGAGGTCGCGCGAGTGTTCGCTAAGGCAGCCAGATTTGGGGATCGCCAGCATCAGCGTCGCGCTGGCGCGCACGCATTCCGCGCCGGCCTCAGCCCGGGTGGGGTCCAAGCCGCTGGGCACGTCGATCGCCAATACCGAGGCCGGGTTTGCGTTCATTTGCCGGACCGCGTCGGCGACCACACCTCGAATCGGCCCGGAGCCGCCGGTCCCCAGCAGCCCGTCGATGATCAGCGCCGCTCCTTCCAAGGCCCAATCTATGGCCGAATCGGCGCCTGCACCGACAACGCGCAGCTCCACTCCGGCCGCTCGAGCAGCCTGCGCTTGCCGCGAGGAGTTGGCTTCCGGATCGGCGAGGTCGGCCAAGGTAACGGCCTTCACTACATGTCCCCAAGCTGCCAGGTGTCGCGCGCAACCGAGGGCGTCCCCGCCATTGTTGCCTCGACCGGCCAAGACCGCTACCGGCGAGTCGGTGGCCAGGTCTACCAGGAGGAGCTGGGCCAGTCGGGCGCATTGGAAGCTGGCGACCGCCATCAGAGCGTCCGAGGAGATACCGAGGCGGCCGGCAGCTCCGTCGAGAGCGCGGGCTTGGTCGGCGGAGGCGGCGAAGGACCGGGTCAAGACCCGACCAAGCTCCGACTGTCCATTACCTCCTCTCCAGCTCCGGCGGGGGCCGCCCAAGCGACCCGCAACTGGTCGCCGGGTCGGACCTTCAAAAGTGCCGCGGCGCTCTTGCCCTTACCCGCGATCTCCAGGTGATCGGCGCTGTTCCACAGCATCGCGAGGTCGCCTTCGATCTCACCATAAGTGCGCACCAAGTCAGAGATAACCCGCCCGCTGTCGAGCGAGACGCTACCCGGCTGAGGTGAGTACCAAGGGGTCCGTGAGACGGCGAGGATGACGTTGCCGAAGTGATCGACGACCAGAACCCGGGCGGTGGTCCCCGCAGAGTCACCGTGGGGCAGGAACTCGCTAACCATCTTAGGGCTCGGGATCTTCGGGCCTAGATCTTCGAAGCGGGCGGTGCCGGCCGCCAAACCGGCCGCCAGCGGTCCGATCAAATCTCGGCCATGGAATGTTGAGCTAACCCGCCGGAGATCGAGCCCGCTGGTGTCGATCCGCACTGCCACGCGGTGCTGCCCGCGGGTCCACAGGAAATGCAGCAGACCGTTGTCTGGGGCCACCACCACCTGGCGATCCACCCGGGCGGCCACCAGAGGACGGTTGGTGCCCACCCCGGGATCCACGACCACGCAGTGGACCGTGCCCTGCGGGAAGGCAGGCGCAGACGCGCCTAGCCAGTACGCGCCAGCACCGATGTCGTGAGGAGGCACGCCGTGGGTGATGGTCACCACCCGCAGTTGGGGGGCTACCCGTGCGATTGCTCCCTTGAGTGCTCCGGCGTAGCCGTCGTCCGAGCCAAAGTCGGTGAGCAAGGTGAGGATCGCGGCCATGGTTCCGGGCCATTGTCACCCATGGCCGCAAGTGGAGCCTGCTCTACTTCTGTACTTGGTCGACCCACAAGGGCGATCGTGCTCATCCGGGTGGAACCGAACCGACCTAGCCCTTGATCGTGATCACGATGTTCGCAGTGGCGGTCGTGGTCGGCACGCTGAGAGTCACCTTGTAAGTGCCCGGGGAGAGCCGCCCTGTCTCCCTCGAGCCGGACGGGGCGGTCAGCGCAGTCCCCTTACCGGCCGCGTAGGGCCGTCCCGTCCAGCTGACTTGATAGACGGTTCTGGCCACCCCACTGGCGTTGCTGGAAGATGCCGGTCGCTGCTTGATGGAGAGACCGGCGGCGGAGGGGCCGGTGACCGTCGCGCTCAAGGCGCAAGCTGAGCCGCTCTCCGCGGCCTGGAATTGGGCGCTCTGGCCTGGGGCCAGGGTCGCCTGGGTCGGCGACACGCTCAGATGGACGGTACCTCCGGCACAAATTGCGGGTGCCGCGGCCGCCGCTTTAGAGCCTCCGGCGCCGAGCTCAGGCGAAATGATCACCAGGTAGGACCGGCCGCTGGAGGCGGGGCTGTGCAGGGCGGCAGCTAGGGGAATCGCCACCCCTACCACGATGGCCGCCACCGCAATCCCCGCCAGAGCCCCTGGGTGACGGGCTAGCACCGGCCAGGCGCCCAGCCAGCGTCGCCACCGGCTAACCGGAGTCGCCAGCAGCCGCCCCTTCAGTTCCTGGCGGAACTCCGGGTGCAGCCGCATCTCCGCCAGAGAGCGGCGCAACTCCTCGCCCAGTTCCTCGGTCAGTCGGTCGTCGGAATCCATAGCAGGCGCAGTGCCTCCAAAGCGCGGCTGAGGCGAGACTTCACCGTTCCCTCAGCCACTTTGAGTGCCCGGGCGGTCTCCTCCACGGAGAGGTCGAGGTAGACCCGCATCACGATCACCTCTCGCTGGTCGATGGGGAGTTGGTCGAGGGCCCGGTGAAGGTCCGCTGACAAGGCCAGCTCAGCGAACGGATCGTGAGTGGTCGGGTCCGCCGGGATGGTATCGGTAGGGATTGGAATCCGGCGCCGAAGGTGGGAGCGAGCGGTGTTGGCGACGATAGTCATCAGCCACGCGCGTTCGGCACCGGGGTCGCGGAGGCTTGATCGCGCCCTCCAGGCGCTCACGAAGGCGTCTTGAACGCAGTCTTCGGCTAGGCCACGGTCCCGGAGGAATAAATAGGCGGTACGCAAGGCAAGGTCCCCATAGAGGCCGACCCAGCGCTCGGCCAGAGCTTCTGCTTCAGGATCAGGACGCCTCGACGACACCCAATGGTTCCTCCAGGGCTCCCAGCCCCATCGTCCAGAGCGGTCGGGGACCCGAGTTCATTTGCGTCCAGGCTAAGTGGTCCCGGCACTTGATCAGACGGGGTGATCCACTTTGGGCACCAGGAGCGCACGCAGCTGAGTGCGCAATTTCTCCTGGTCTCAGCGGTGACGGCCCCTGAGGTGCACATAAGGCCAGCAAGCGGTGTTGAAGCGGAAGTCCGGCGGCCTGGTCGGCTGGTCTGGCGCCCACGGGCGTCTGCTGTGGCTCCAGGTGGTCGTGCGCGGGTTCTGGCACCAAGGCCGGTCATCTTGGTGAACTCTGGCTGACCCAGGGACTGGCGGAGCGTTGGCTACGGCTCCACAGATCGGGGGTGGGGCGGGCCGACGCGATCGCCCTCCTGTGCCCGGCGCGGGGATGGCTCATTACGCCCTGGCGTGCGCCAAGGCTAGGACCGACAGCTTGACAGAAGCCCGGGCTGGGGTTCTCCTGACTACCGCGCTCAACTCCGACCTTGCCCATAACGCAGCGCGGGACCCGGATCTGGCCCAGGTCCCGGCCCTCCCCGACTGGCCAGCCCAAACCCGCTAGCCTCACGCTGGATGGTCGCAGAGCTGCTCGTGGTCGCCCTCGCGCTGGGGTTTTCGGCGAGCATCGGCGCTCACTACACCGGCGCCTGCATGGGGATGCCCCATGCGTTGGGTTTGGTGAGCGCTCGTAAGGCCCTGCTGCTGATGGCTCCTCTCGCGTTTTTGGGGGCCGCATTGGCCAGCCACGCGGTGGAGGCCCGGGTGGGAACCGGCCTGGTCCAGCACCGCCTCACCCTGGCCGACGAGGTCGTGGTGCTGGCCCTCGCGTTCAGCCTGACGACAGCCTTCAATCGGTTCCGGGTTCCAACCTCGACCATCCAACTGCTGGTCTTTTCCCTGGTCGGCGTCGCCCTGGGCTCCGGGGCCGGAGTCAGGTGGTCAGCGATCGCCAGCCTGGTGGTTCTGTGGATCCTGGCCCCGCTGGTCGCTTTGGGGCTGGGCTTCACTTTGACTTTGAGTCTGGACCGGCTGCGGGCCGGTTTGAAGGACCACGCGCCGGGCCGGGCCGCGTCCGTCTGGCGCTTCGGCGGCTCAGCTCTGATCTTGGTCGGTCTAGCGGCCTCCTTCGCGATGGGGGCAAACGATGTCTCCAACGCCACCGGAGCCCTGGTGGGAGCTCGGGTGCTGGCCGCCGGGCCAGCCGGGGTGCTGGGGGGACTTGGACTCGCCGCGGGGGTTCTGATCTGGGGAAGGCCGCTGTTGGCCCGGGTCGCGTTTGACATCGTCCGAGTGGACCGGGTGATGGCGGTGGCGGCCCAGCTGGGCCAGGCGGCGGTGGTACTGGTGGCGGTGAGCCTCGGCTACTTCACCTCCCTAAATCAGGCCCTGGTGGGAGCCATGGCCGGTGCGGGCCTGGCTCGGGGGCGGGAGACCGTGCAGATGAACGTGCTGCTGGGGATCCTGCGGGGTTGGGTCCTAGGCCCCGGCTCAGGACTAGCGCTCGGCTATGGCCTGAGCGCTCTGTTGGTAGTGGCGTTCGGGACCCGACTCCTCGGCCCCTGAGGCACAAAGAAGGGGCGGGTGACCCGGTGGCCAACCCGCCCCCATCGAACTCCAGCCCTAGGGCCGGTCAGGTTCTCAGTACTCGGGCATCGAGGGAGCGGAGGCTCCCTTCTTCTCGGGGATGTCGGTGATCAGTGATTCGGTGGTCAGCAGCAGCCCCGCAATCGAAGCCGCGTTCTGGACCGCCGAGCGAGTCACCTTGGTGGGGTCGATGATCCCCGCCTTGACCATGTCCACGAACTCACCGGTCGCCGCGTCGTAGCCCTGGCCGACGGGGAGGCTGCGGACTCGCTCCACCACCACTGATCCCTCGGCTCCGGCGTTGTTGGCGATCTGGCGAGCAGGCTCCTCCAGCGCCCGGCGCACGATGGTCACGCCGATCTGCTCGTCGCCTTCCAGCTTGACCTTGTCGAGCGCCTTCTGGGCCAGCAGCAGCACGGTGCCGCCTCCGGGGACGATCCCCTCCTCGACCGCGGCGCGGGTGGCGGACACCGCGTCCTCCATCCGATGCTTGCGCTCTTTGAGCTCAGTCTCGGTGGCGGCCCCAACCTTGATCACGGCCACTCCGCCGGCCAGCTTGGCAAGCCGCTCCTGGAGCTTCTCTTTGTCCCAGTCACTGGTTGACTTTTCGATCTCGGCCTTGATCTGCTCGATCCGGCCCTTGATCGCCGCGCTGCTGCCGGCGCCTTCCACCAGAGTGGTGTCGTCCTTGGTCACCTTGACCCGGCGAGCGTGGCCCAGCTGGTCCAGCTGCACCGAATCCAGCTTTAGGCCCAGCTCCTCGCTGATGACGGTGCCCCCGGTGAGCACCGAGATGTCCTGGAGCATGGCCTTGCGACGGTCACCGAAGCCCGGGGCCTTGACAGCCACCGCGGTAAAGATCCCCCGGATCTTGTTGACGATCAGGGTGGCCAGCGCCTCGCCGTCGACGTCCTCGGCGATGATCAGGAGCGGCTTGCCGCTCTGGTGGATCTTCTCCACCACCGGCAGGAGGTCGGCGATCGCCGAGATCTTGCGGTCGGTGATCAGGATGTAGGGGTCCTCTAGGACCGCCTCCATGGCCTGGGCGTTGGTAACTAGATAGGCGCTGATGTAACCCTTGTCGAACTGCATCCCTTCGACCAGGTCGAGCTCGGTCTCGATCCCCTTCGATTCCTCGACGGTGATCACGCCATCCTTGCCGACCTTCTCCATGGCATCGGCCACCGTCTCGCCGATGGCCGGGTCAGCCGCCGAGATGGAGGCGACCTGGGCGATCTTCTCGCGCTCACTGATCGGCACCGAGTGCCTCTTGATCTCCGCCACCACCGCGTCTACCGCCTTCTGGATGCCGACCTTGACCTGCACCGGGTTGGCGCCGTGCGCCACGTGGCGAAGTCCCTCGTTGATCATGGCGGAGGCCAGAACCGTGGCGGTGGTGGTGCCATCGCCGGCGATGTCGTTGGTCTTGCTGGCCACTTCCTTGACCAGCTGGGCGCCCATGTTCTCGAAGGGATCTTCGAGTTCGATCTCCTTGGCGATGGTGACGCCGTCATTGGTGATCGTCGGGCTGCCGAACTTCTTGTCCAGGACCACGTTGCGGCCCTTGGGCCCGATGGTGATCCGGACCGCGTCTGCGACCTTGTCCACGCCCCGCTTTAGGGCTGACTGGGCCTCTGTGTCGAATAGCAGTTGTTTGGGCATTCGTCTCTCCTGTTGTCCCCATCCAGACAGCTGAGGTTGCCGCCTCATGTTAGCACTCAGGCACCTCGAGTGCTAGCAGCCGGTAGCCGTAAGTGCCAGAGCTGATGACGCCGCCGGGTCGCCTTCGCGATCATTACCGAATGGAGGAGGAGAACTGCTCGGCTGGGACCGCCTTTCAGCCCGCCGCCGGCCCGGCCGCGGTGGATCAGGTCCGGCGGTTCCTGCTGGCTCAGGGCTGGGCCGGACTCCAGTTGGGCGACTATCTCAGGCGGGTCGCCGCGGAGCGAGTCCGTCCGGAAGAGGTGCTCTGGTGGGTGCCCGGTCGGGCGGGCGAGGCCCGGGCGGCGGCGATCCTCCATGAGGACCGGCTCGGGCTGCTGGCGCCCTTCCCCGATGAGCAGAAGGCGGCCCGGGTACTGCTCGATCGCAATCGAGCCCAGCTTGAACGGATCTCGGCCTTCGAGGGCCAGGTGGATACTTCTGGGCTGGACGAGTTCGACTTCTACCGCCGCGACTTGGCGGTTGCCGAGGAGCTGCTCGCCCCAGCCGGCGATCTCCCGGCGACCCGACCGTCCCGGGCCGAAGACGTGGAACAGCTGCACTTGATCTATGGGGCGGTCGGCTGGATGCGGGAGGCCAGCCCCACGGTCTGGCGGCAGCGGCTGCAGCAGGAGCCTTGCTGGGTGGCCGAGTTGGAGGGCCAGGTAGTCGCGGCAGCCCGCTGGACCATGTCCTTCGGCTCCTGGGTGGAGATCGGAGGGGTGGCCACCCACACCAGGTTCCGGCGTCGGGGAGCCGGGTCGGCGGTCACCCTGGCGGCCACCGAGGCGGCCCTGGCGGAGGGCCGGCACGCCGTCCTGCGGTTCGGCGACCCCGCCTTGGCTTCCCTCTACCATCCGTTGGGGTTCCAGCCGGTCGGCCGGGAGCGGGTGTTCCATCGGCGTAGCTGAGCCAACCTCGACGTATGATCGGCCGGTGCCCGACCTCAAGTCGGTGCTGGCCTGGTCGGCGGTCGCGGCCGGGGTGGCTATCGCGGCGGAGCGGCGGCTCTCCAGGTCTCTAGCAGACCCGGAGTCGCCCGTCCTTGACTGGGAGTTGGTTCGGCGGACTGCCTACTCCCGCTGCGGGGGCGACGGCATGGCCGACGTTGAGCAGGCCGGGCGGGACTACGACCCGCTGGTGGCCGAGCTGGTCCCCATGCTGGCAGAGGCCTGCCACACCAGCCAGCAGGAGGCGACCTTTGGGCGGGTGAGGGTGGTTGGGAGGCACGGGTTCATCGACCAGAATCTCGGCATGATGCGACGGATGCTGCGCCCCATCGAGGAGCGCCAGGCCAGCTCCGGGCTCTTCCGCCCCAGCCCCCTCATGCGCATTCCCAGCAGTCTCTACGTGGGCACTCTGTTGGGTTTCATGGCGCGGCGGGTGCTGGGCCAGTACGACCCAGTACTCACCCTTCCATCTGGAGCCGGCGGGTCGGGCGAGGGGATGGAACCGCTGCCCGCCCCGGCTCTGCTGATCGTGGAGCCCAACGTTCGCCGGTTCTCCGAGGCCTCTGAGCTACCGCTCAATTCACTCCGCCGTTGGCTGATGCTCCACGAGCTGACCCACGCTTGGCAGTTCGAGCTCCACCCCTGGCTCCGTGAGTACCTGGGGACGATGATCGGCGAACTGAGCCGACCCCCCGGCCAAGCCAAGGGTCTGGGGCTGGAGGAGTTGGTTCAGACGGCGCGCAGCCTCCGGCCGCAGCTGGTACTGGTGGGGCGGGTCCAGGCAGTGATGACCGTTCTCGAGGGTCACGGCAACTACGTGATGCGCGAGGCGGGCCGGCGCCACTTCCCCGACTTCGACACCCTGGACGAGGCCTTCCGCCGGCGCCATGATCCACCTCAAGCGGCCGAGCGGCTCTTGCTGTGGGTCTCCGGGATCGCGTTCAAGCTCCAGCAATACCAGCAGGGCGAGCGCTTCCTGCGGACGGTCAACGAGGCGGCGGGCCAAGAGGGGCTCGACCGGATCTGGTCGGGCTCGGACAGCCTGCCCGGATGGTCCGAGGTTCGGCACCCCGAGCAGTGGCTGCAACGCACCGGATTACGTAAAGCAGGCCCGCAGACCAGCAGCGGGCACTCTCAACCGGTCCCTGCCTAACTCAGCTCAGTCGCCGACAACCCGCAGAGCCATTGCCAGGAGCATGCGCTGACCCGCGCGGCTACACTTCGCAAGTGAAACGTCTGACGCGGACCCTCGAGGGCGCGGGCTGTTCGCCTGTCCGGCCGGACGCACTACTGGAGCGTGTGCTATGAAGTCACCTCAGCGTCGGTCCAACTCTCCCCTGCCGGTTGACCGCTTGCGCGCCGAGCTGGAGCGGCTGCTCGGGGCCCTAGGAGAACTGGCCGCCGCTCGCGGCCAACACCTCCAGCCCGCGCTGGTGCCGATTCCTGTCGGAACCGGGCCGAGGCTGCCCCGCGAGCTGCCGCCCGCGGGCCAGTCCTTGCATCTGGCCTTTGGTCGGCGGAAGGACGGCAAGTCCGGGGACGAGCCAGCAGGTGACAACACTGAGGCGGCGGACGACTCCGGCGACCTCACCGATGACGCTGATCCCGCCCTGGACCAGCTCCCCCCGATTCCCTCCGCGCTAGGGGCGGCCGATTTGAAGGCCGACCCGGAAGAGGAGGTTGCCGCCGACGATACAGTTAGCTCCTGGAGGCCGCTGGAGTCGACCGGTGATAGCCCGGCCCCCGAAGCCACCGACGCCGGGGCGGCCGGTGAGTCCTCTCCCGAGCCCGATCTCCCAAGCTGGAGTAGCAATCCCAGCCCCTTCGAAGTGCCCGCGGCTGCCTCCACCGGCGGTTCCGGGCCAGAGTCAGGCGAGCCCACCCCCTGGGGGTCGGCCGGTCCCGACGATGAGCCGGCGACTTTCACACCGGCCGTGGTCGACTCCACCGAGCTGCACCCGGACAACCTGTCCTGGCTCCAATCGGGCCCCACCGGGGAGACCGCGCCCTGGGCCGTCCACGACGACCAGGCCCCCGCGGCCGATCTCCCGGCCGCGGTCGAGAGCTTCACGGACCCCGTTGTCGACCTCGGCGAGGTCGAGGAAATCGAGCCTGAGACACCTCAAGACGAGGAGCTGGGAGGGGGGCCCGAAGGGCTGGACAGCTTCAGCGAGGTCCTGACGATTTCCGATGAGCCGTGGTCGAGTCCGGCCTTGGTGATGGAGGAGGCGGTCACGTTCCAGCCTGCCCCACCCATCTCGATTGAGCCGACCCCCGCGGAGGTGGCCGCGCTCCAGACCCGTTCGTTCCCGCTTCCAGAAGGGGAGGTCGTCTTCCGCAACCTCCGGGCTGGCTTCACCGATCCAGCCCGGCTTCTCCGCCACCTGGCCGGAGAGGGGCACACCGGCGTGCTCCACGTGCAGGGGGTCGACGGGAGCAACAGTTACGTGGTCCTGGTGGACGGCTACGTGGTCGCGGTCGCTAACGATCGACAAGGGAACATCACTACGAGTAGCCGGATCTCCTTCCCCAACTTCCCCAACAGCCAGGACACCATCAACGTGATCAGCTACGGACGCCAGATCGCCCGGGGGCTGGGCCTGCTGCTGCACGCTCCGGTGCGTTTCGCCGGCTTGGGGGCGATGTTCGTCAACCTAGAGGGGCTCCGCAGCTACCTCAGCAAGTACTCCTCGAGCGGAGGGTTGATCGTGCACGCCCAAGACGGCATCGGGGTCGCCCTCTTCGAGGATGGCAAACTGGTCGGGGCCTACGCCAACGGCAATTCCCCCACCACCGATCTGGGGCAACTGCGCGACCTGGTCAAGGATCTGGAGGCCGAGATCGACGTTCGCTTTGGCGGTCCTCAGGAACTGGAGCCGACGCCGCTGGACACCTTGCTGTCCGGCTATCCCTTGTGACCGCTGGTGAAGGGGGAGCAGAGGGACCAGATCTCACCGAAAGTCAGCGCCAGTTCTCCCAGGTAGCCGAGGCTTATCGCCAGAGTCCGACCCATGCCGACCCGGTTTCGCTGGCTCGTTTTCTGGCGTTAGCCGAACTGCGACCCAACCATCGAGTCTTGGATCTAGCGACCGGGACCGGAAACGTCGCTCTCGCCGCTGCCCCCCAGGTGGCGGAGGTGGTCGGCCTGGATATCACCCCGCAGATGCTGCAGCAGGCCCGGCAGATCGCCGCCGAGCGGGAGATCCGCAATGTCACCTTTGTAGTCGGCGATGCGGAGCAGCTGCCGTTCCCCGCCGCCAGCTTTGACCGGGTACTGGTCCGATCCGCCCCCCACCACTTCAAACAACTGATCACGGCATTGGGCGAGGCCTACCGGGTACTGCGCCCCGGTGGCGTGTTCGCGGTCAGTGACTGCTCTCCCCCCCCGGTGGTCCGTGACTGGCTGGAGGTGGTCGAGGTCGGCCGCGATCCGTCCCACTTCCGGAGTCGGGCCCTGGAGGAGTGGCGGGCGCTGCTGCAGTCCCTGGGGTTCACGGTGGAGCATGCCGAGCGCATCGAGCAGGAGAAAGACATCTTGCAGTGGTTCGACCTCGTCAAGCTTCCGGATAAGCGCCAGCGCAAACTGCTCGACTACTACGAGTCCGCCCCTCAGGCGGTGCGCGGCCAGCTGCTGGCGCAGTGGCGCGAAGGTCGGCTCTACCATCGCTACTGGTACGCCTTGGTCCGGGCCCGGCGGCCGATCCAACCACCCCCCTGACCAAAGGGGTGGGATAGGCTTGACCCGTGGCCGAACCGGTCGACTTGAGCGGCATCCATCGCGAGCTCGACGCCGTCAAGCGCGCGGTCTGCCACTGCCAGCTGCAGGGCGAATGCCTCGGCTGCAAGGGCATTGAGATGGTGCGCCAGCAGATGGAGGCGGTGGTAGCCGCTGCCTCCCAGCCGGTGCTGCTCCAGGTGGCTCACGAGACCGCCGCCAAGGAGATGCTGACCCAGTTTTCCCAGATGCAGGAGCGGCTGATGGACGACCCCCAGATGCAGCAGGCCGCCGAGGCGGTGCGGCAGCGGCTGATGGACGACCCCGAAGCCCGGCGGATGATCGAAGACCTGATGCAGCGATTGGGCCAGGGTGAGGACCCGGGGAAGGACCAGCCTGAGTGAACCGCTCCCGGCGGTCGGTTCTGGTGCTGCCCGCGAGCAGCCGGCGGATGGCCGAAAAGGCGACCGCCCTAGACGCCGCCGAGGTGATCTTGGATCTGGAGGACGCGGTCCCCAACGATCCGGCTGAGAAGGAGCGGGCCCGGGGCCAGCTGGTGGAGACCCTGCGCGAGCTGGACTTCGGAGGCCGCACCGTGGCAGTCCGGATCAATGGAGTTCGCGGTCCGCACGCGCTCCGGGACGTGCTGGCGCTGGTGCCCCAGGTAGCAGACCGGATCGCCTGCTTGGTGGTGCCTAAGGTCTCCTCGCCGGGCGAGGTTGCCTTCATCGACCACCTGCTCTCCGCCCTCGAAACAGCAGGCCCCGGGCTGCAACCGCTGGGGCTCGAGCTTCAGATTGAGGACCCCAGCGGCCTCGAGGCGGTGGCCGAGATCGCGGCCGCATCCCAACGCACTGAGGCGCTGATCTTCGGGCCCGGCGACTTCGCCGCTGCCATGGGGATGCCCCAGCTGACCATCGGACAGGAGACCGTCTACCCCGGGGACATCTGGCACTACGCGCTCTGCCGGATCGCCGTCGCGGCCAAGGCCCACGGGTTGCAGTCGATCGACGGACCCTGCTCCGACATCTCGGATTTCGCTCTCCTGGAACGGTCCTCGCAGAGGTCCGCCCAACTCGGCTACGACGGGAAGTGGGCGATCCATCCCTCCCAGCTGGAGGCGGTGAACCGGGCGTTCACCCCGGACTCGGAGCAGGTCCGTCGCGCCGAAAAGATCTTGGCCGCTCTCGAAGGCCGTGGGGGGGCATCTCGGCTGGGCGAGGAGATGGTCGACGAGGCGCACGGACGGATGGCCCGGGAGGTGCTGCAGCGGGCCAAGCCGGAGTCCGGAATGCCGCGCCGTTGAGCGGCGCTCCATCCGATCCCAGTCCAGTCAGCCTGGCCACCCGGGTGGTTCATGCCGGCAACGGCCCGGAGGGCGAGAGCGGGGCCCTGGTCCCAGCCTTGCCGATGTCGATTGTCTTTGGCCACGGCAACGCCCGGGGCTATGCCTATGGCCGCGACCACAACGAGAACTGGGAACGTCTAGAGCGGGCGCTCACCGATCTGGAGGAGGGCCAGGGCGCAGTCACCTTCGGGTCGGGCATCGCGGCGATCGCGGCCGTGGTCGAGTGCTGGGGCATCGGCCACAAGATAGTTGTGGCCCGGGATGCCTATACCGGTACTCGGGAGTTGCTGCAGCATCTGACCGAGGCCGGCCGCTGCACCACCGAGCTGGTGGACGCGACCGACCTCGACGAAGTCGCCCGCGCCTGCCAAGGCGCGGCGCTGTTATTGATCGAGTCGCTGGGCAATCCACTCCTCACCGTCGCCGACCTCCGGCGCTGTGCCGAAATTGCCCATGAAGCGGGTGCCATCACGTTGGTCGACAACACCTTCGCCACCCCGTTGCTGGTGCAGCCGCTGCGACTAGGGGCGGAGCTTGTGGTCCACTCGGTCTCGAAGTACATTGGCGGGCACAGCGATCTCATGCTGGGCGCGATCGTCACCAACGCCACCGCTCGCCTGCCAGAGCTGCGCTACCAACGAGCCAATGCCGGGGCCATTCCGGGGCAGCTTGAGACCTGGTTGGCGCTGCGCGGCCTGCGGACTCTGGACGTGCGGCTCCGTCGGCAGATCGCCAGTGCCGATCGGTTGGCGGAGCGGCTGGGTGACTTCCCCGGAGTGGTCCGGGTGCACTATCCAGGGCTGGCGGACCACCCTCAGCACGACCTAGCGGCGCGCCAGATGGCCGGCGGTTTCGGGGCCATGCTGGCGATCGAGCTCGACTGCGACGCCGCCACTGCGGAAGCGGTTTGTGCCGCGACCAAAATCTGGACCAATGCCACCAGCCTGGGCTCGGTCGAGTCGCTGCTGGAACGCCGCGCTAGGTGGGCCGGAGAGGAGTACCTGCCACCAGGGCTCGTCCGCCTCTCGGTCGGCGTCGAAGACGCAGACGACCTGCTCCAGGATCTGAGTCAGGCGCTGGACCTGGTCGGACTTACCGGGGCGGGGAACTTGGTGTCTGGAGAGCCGCTGCCAGCAGGCTGACGATGGCGTCCCGCACTGCTAGGAGGTCCAATTCCGGGCCCGACACTGCCCAGGTGGTCACGACCCCGTCGAGCATCATCGCAATCGCCTCGGTGAAATCCTCGATCGGAGTGGTGGAGGGCACCTCGCCGGCCTCCATACCATCGCTCAGGTAGCCGCGGACGAAGTTCCGGATGGTCGTGGCGCGGAGCCGCATCACTGCGCGCACCTCCTCGTTGGTTGGGGCCTCGGCCAAGGCCCCTAGGATCACGCCCGCTACCTGTTTCTGATGCATCTGGCGGAGGTAGAACTCCACCCCCTGACGCAGCCGATCCATGGGGTTGGCGATTCCGGAGAGCTGACGAGTGAGGGCGGCCATCTCCGATTCCATCTCCGACATGCACATGGCGGTGAACAGGTCAGCCTTGCTCGGGAAATAACGGTAAAGCAGGCCCACGGAGACGCCCACCTCCGCCGCGATGTCGGGAACGCTGGTGCCCTGGAAGCCCGAGACGGAAAATGCGCGCGCAGCGCCGCCCAGGATCCGCTGGCGCACCTGGTCCGCGTGCGTCGTAGCTACCGCGACGTCAACCGCAGCCAAAGGTCTCACTCCTGGTCCGAGAGACGGCTTTGACGGGGCCGCCCTGATACTCTCCATAATACTCCCGAATGAACATTCATTCAGTGATTCCAAGCTAGCCTGGAGCGCGACGAGTGATGTTCTGGCGCCTGGGCGGATTCTCCTATCGCTTCCGCAGGTTTATCCTGGTGGGGGCGCTGGCGGTGACGGTGATCCTGGTCAGCCTCTCAGGACCATTTGGGGGTCAATTCACTTCCGGAGGCTTCTCAGTCCCCGGGTCACAGAGCCAGGACGCCACCAATCTGCTGTCGCGCTACTTCGGCAAATCCGCCACTCAGCTCCTGCTGGTCTTCCACAGCCCGAAGGCCGACGCTGCCTCCGCAGCGGTGCAGCTGAAGGTCAACGACTCCTTCCGTCGGCTGGCCCGCGAGCGGGTCACGGCCAGCGTGCTGGACTACACCGATACCGGCGAGCGCATCTTCATTGGGGATCACGGCCACGACACCTTCGCGGTGGTCAATCTCAAACTGAGTGAGACCGCCGCCACCTCCCAGCTAAACCATCTCACTGCCTATGTTGATCGCCCGTCGGGGCTGAAGCTGTACATCAGCGGCTCGGCCCCCATCGACCAGCTTTACAACACGGCGTTGGAAAAGCAGCTCCAGCACGCCGAATTGATCGCGCTCCCGATCTCCCTGATTCTGCTGTTCTTGATCTTCGGTTCGGTCATGGCTGCGCTGCTCCCGCTGGTGATTGCCGGGTTAGCTGTGCCTACGGCGTTGGCCGTGATCAAGATCCTGGCAGCGCACTTCGGGATGTCGATCTTCGTGACTAATGTGGCCACCATCATCGGGCTCGGGCTGGCCATCGACTACTCGCTGTTCTTCGTCAAGCGGTTCCGCGAGGAGATCCCCACCCACGAGTCGGCCGAGGCGGTTCGCATCGCCACCGCCAGTGCTGGCAAGGCAGTGGCGGTCTCCGGGACTGCGGTCGCGGTCGGTCTGCTCTCGCTCACCCTATTTCCTGCCGCCGCTCTCGGCAGCATGGGAGTCGGCGGGGTCATCGTGGTGGCCTTCACCCTGCTCTTCGCCCTGACCGCTCTGCCGGCCATGCTGGGTCTCCTCGGGCCGAGGGTCAACTGGCTGACGCTCCGCCGCAGCCTGCGGGGTAACCAACCTCGTCCGGCTCGGACCTCCTCGTTCTGGGGCTGGGTGGCGCGCGCGGTGATGCGCCGACCGATCGTGATCGCCGTTCCGACCGTCGCCTTGCTGCTCCTGCTGGGAACTCCTTTCTTCCACCTCAAGCTCTCCACCGGCACTGATGTCGCCAACATCCCTCCGGGTGAGGCGCGGACCGGGTACGCCCTGCTCAACTACGACTTCCCGCAGGCCGGAGGAGTTGACGACCTCAATCTGGTGCTGAAGTACAGCTCCTCCCTCGGGCACCGCCTGACCGAGCCCCAGCAGCGACAGCTGTCGGCCTACCTCGGCAAGCTGCAGGCCATTCCGGGAGTGCAGGGGCTGACCGGCGCCCTGACCCCGCCGCCCGGAGTGAGCAAGCCGACCTATCTGAAGCAGCTGGCGCTGCCTGCGAAGCAGCGGAGCTCCCGGATCAACTCCTACATTGCCGGCAATCTCGCCGGACCGATAGCCCAATTCGAAGTCGCCAATGACTTCTCTCCTGACTCCAACTCGGCGGCCACCTTGGTCCACCGGCTGCGGACCCTTCCCGGCCCGACCGGATCTCAAGCCCTCGTCACTGGTGGAGCAGCCTTATCGGTGGACTTCCTCCAGGCGTTCGGGTCCACCATCCCTTGGGCAGTGCTGCTGGTGGTGGTGGTCACCATGGTGGTGCTCTTCCTCACCTTCGGTTCGATCTTGCTCCCGCTCAAGGCGGTGCTGATGAGCCTGATCTCGATCTCGGCCGCCTTCGGGGCGATGGTCTGGATCTTCCAGGAGGGTCACCTGGCCAACGTGCTCAAGTTCACCCCGGCCGGAAACATCACCGCCACCACCCCGGTGCTGATGTTTGCCATCCTCTTCGGGCTCTCCATGGACTACGAGGTCTTCCTGCTCTCCCGGATCCGGGAGCGGTACTGTGAAGTGGGTGACAACCGGGAGGCCGTGGCCCACGGGCTGACCGTCACCGGCGGGGTGATTACCTCCGCGGCCCTGATCATGATCACCGTCTTCAGCTCCTTCGCTGCCGGCGACGTGCTGGAGATCCAGACCCTGGGAGTCGGCATGGCGGTGGCGGTGGCGGTCGACGCCACCCTGGTCAGAGGGATCCTGGTCCCGGCTCTGATGCGGCTCCTGGGCAGGGCCAACTGGTGGGCGCCCCCTGCCCTCCAAGGGTGGGTTGCTAAGCTGGGACTCTATGAGCGGGAGGCGGTTCCCGAAATACCTGCGGCCGCCTGATCCGAAGCGGGTCCGACCTCAAATGTCCCCGCGGAACGGCTCGGCGCCCATAATCGCCTCATGATTGCGCCTACTGCGGAGGCGACCGAGCGTCGGTCGCTCCTACGCCGGCTCGATGACCTTCTGGAGGCGCTGGAGCAGCTCAACCTGCACGAGAGCTCCCACCTGACGGAGCGAATACAACAGTCACTGGCGTCCCACGGCATCCCGTTCGAGGACGGAGCCGAGATCCGAGTGATCATCGAGAGGGTCTGGCGCAAGCAGGAGGCGCACATGACGGGGGCTCGCCAAGACCGTCGCCGGACACCCTCCCGGAGAAGCTCAGCTCACCGACCGCCCGGCCATGACGTCATTGAGAGCATCATCCGGCAGTCTCACCAGGGTTCTGACTGAGGTTCTGAGACGGGGGCGCGTCCTCGGCCGCGTGCCCGCACGGGGAGGCGGCCGTGGAGGGCGAGAGTGCACTCCAGCTGGGACTCCGGATCGAGACAAGGCTCCCTAAACTCAACCCATGCTGATCGCTGAACTATCCTCGCTGTTCCCGCACCGGCTGGCGGCGGTCATCCGCTGGCATGATCGTGGCCAAGCCGCCCAAGCCGCTCTGGTGGCGGCTCGGGCCGGAGTCGGCTCGCTGGAGATCACCACCGGAACTCCCGGAGCTTTTGAGTTGATCCGGGAACTGCGCGCGCGCCAGGAACTGGGAACAAGCTGCGCTTTCGGGGCCGGCACTGTCACCGACGCCGACCTCGCCACCCGAGCGATCGAGTCCGGGGCTCAGTACCTGGTGACGCCCTATCTGGTCCCCGCCGTCGCTGAGGTCGCCACGCGTGCCGGCGTGCCTCTCGTGATGGGAGCCTTGACGCCGACCGAGATCGCCCGGGCCGAGGAGCTGGGGGCGCAGCTGGTGAAGGTCTTCCCCGCCGCTCCGATGGGCGGCCCGGCTTACATCCGTGCGGTGAGGGGACCCATGCCCAACACCCCCCTATGGGTCAGCGGCGGGGTCCTGATCGATGACTGCCAGGAGTACCTGCAGGCGGGCGCCGACGTGGTGGGGCTGACCAACGATCTCTTCCGGCCCGAGCTGCTGCAGATCGAGGACTGGGCCGGACTGACCACCCTCTGCGAACGGGCGCTGACCGCCGTCGGCGCCGCCGCCCCGGTCCGCCCGACTGCGGCGGTGTGAGCGGAACGCCGCTTCGAGTCGTCGTGGTCGGCCTGGGAGCCATGGGCTCGGCCACCGCGTTCCAGCTGGCGCGTCGAGGCGCCGCGGTCACCGGCCTGGAGGCCTACGGACCAGCCCACAATCGGGGTTCTTCTCACGGGGAGTCGCGGATCATTCGGCAGGCTTACTTCGAGGGGCCGGCCTACGTACCGCTGGTGCTGCGGGCCTACCAGCTCTGGCGGGAGCTGGAATTCCTGTCGAAGGAGCGGCTGCTGGAGACCACCGGAGGGGTCATGATCGGGTCCCCCCATGGCGAGGTCGTGACCGGCTCGCTGGAGAGTGCCCGACTATGGGACATCCCGCACCGGCTCCTGACCGCGGCTGAAGTCGAAAGAGAGTTCCCCGCTCTCCACCCTCAACCCGACCAGGTCGGACTGGTCGAGCCGGAGGCTGGGGTATTGGCTCCAGAACTGGCCGTGCTGGTCCACCTCCGCCAAGCTGCCACCTTCGGCGCTGAACTGCATTTCGGGGAGAAGGTGATCGATTGGGAGGCGGCTGACTCCGGGGTAGTGGTCCGCACCCAGTCCCGTGAGTACCAGGCTGACCGACTGGTGCTGACTGCGGGTGCCTGGAGCGCTGGGCTCCTCCGACTGCCGGAGCTGGACCTGCAGGTGGAGCGCCAGGTCATGCTCTGGTTCGCGCCGACGGACATCAAGCTCTTCACTCCGCCGCTGTGTCCCATCTACCTTTTCGAGCGCTTTGACGGGACCCACTATTACGGCGTTCCCACCAGGGATGGTCGCACCGCCAAAGTCGCCCGTCACCACGGAGGCGAGTGCACCAGCGCGGACGACGTCCGGCGGGGGGTCACCGAGGCCGACGTCGCGGGGCTGCGCGAGGGCCTCACCGAGGGCGTTCCCGAACTGGCGGGCGCCCCTCTCGCAAAGAGCGCCACCTGCCTCTACACGAACAGCCCCGACCACAACTTTGTAGTCGAGTTGCACCCGAGCCACCCCCAGGTCGCGCTGGCGGCGGGGTTTTCGGGACACGGCTTCAAGTTCTGCCCGGTTCTGGGAGAGGCGCTGGCCGACCTAGCTGAGCTCGGTGAAACCGCTCACCCGATCGGGGACTTCAACTCCAGCCGCTTCAAGGATCACCAGAGCGGCGGGAAAGGGATCTCTGGGTCTGGGGGAACCCCCACACCCAGATCGGACATCACCTCACCGATCAAGTAAATCGAGCCGAGCGACACCACTAGGCCCTTCGGACCAGCCAACTCTCTGGCTCGAGTCAGCGCCTCCGCCACCGGCTCCACCACCTCGGACGGCCCGCGCCACCTCAGGGCCAGAGTGGTGGCCGCCACCGCCCGGGCAGAGTTGGATCTGGTGAAGACTGCCCCTTGGAAGTCCACTGTTGCCAACAGCTGGACCATGCCCTGGTAATCGTGGTCCTCCATGGCGCCGAAGAGCAGGACGCCGGGTCGGTGTTCCAGCCGCCGGCGGATTTCGGGAAGCGCGGCTTCGACCGCCGCCGGGTTGTGGGCGGCATCGACGAGCACCTCGGGTGACGAGTCGATGAGCTCCATCCGGCCCGGCCACCGCACTTCGGAAAGGCCGGCCCGGATCGCGCCCTCGCCGATCGTGAAGCCCGCCTCGATCAGGCAGTCTGCGGCCGCCACCGCCAGCGCGCTGTTCTCCAGCTGAAAGTAGCCTTCCAGTCCGATCCGAAGCCCCTGCCGAACCGCGGCCGGGGTGCGGACCGTGATTGACTGCCCGCCTCCCGGCCCGGGATCCAAGACGATCTCTCGGCCCAGCTGCCAGAGCCGGCTGGAGGACGCCGCGGCGGCCGCCTCCACCGCCGGCCGCGCGGCGCCTGCGAAGCCGGAAACTACTAGATTGCCGGGCTTGATGATGGCCGCCTTCTCGGCGGCGATCTCAGCAATGGTGTTGCCCAGCTGGGCCTGGTGGTCCAGAGCGACGGAGCTCAGCACCGCGATTCCGCCATCCCAGACGTTGGTGGCGTCCAGCCGGCCCCCCAAGCCGACCTCGCAGACGACCAGTTCGGCGGCCCAGCGCCGGGCGGCGAGGAAGCCCATGCCGGTGAGCAGTTCGTGGTGGGTGGGACGGCTCCCGGCTGATGCCATCTGGTTGGCCGCAGCGCTGACGGCATCGGCTATCTCCGCGAAGAAGGTCTCGCTGATAGGGATCCCGTCCAGACGAATCCGTTCGCGGTAACTCGTGAGGTGGGGTTTGGTTAGCAGCGCCACCCGGATCCCCGCCCGTCGGGCCATCTCCGCCGTGATCGCGCACACCGAACCCTTGCCATTGGTCCCCGCCACCAGAACTCCCCGAAGTCCCAGGTGCGGATCCCCCAACCTCGTCAGCAGCCGCCTGGTCGAGTCCAGACCCAGCCGCATCCCCGGAGAACTGGATCCGACCAGTCGGACCAATGCGTCCCGATAGGAGCTGGAGCGCCCAGGTCCAGAGCTGGCGGACTCTTCCAAGAAGGGTTCCCTACCTGCCCTGCGGGGAGTGCCCACCGGTCCCCCTGGCAGGGCCCCGCTTCCCACCGCGAACTCCAGGACAGGTCAGGCAGGTCACCCCCGACCGCGCGCGGCAACCAGCTGGGATCATGTCCGCGAAAGGTCCGGGCACCGCACTCATGGCATTCTGCACGGGTGAAAGTGCCCCGGATGTGGCTTGGGCCTATCGCCGCGCTCACCGTACTCACCTTGGTGGTGGCCGGATGCGGCAGCAGCGGCCGGCATCCGGTGCCCTCGCCTACGGCCACCGCCACCGCCCCCCTACCCGGGCTGCTGGGACTGGCCGGCGAGGTGGCCGGACCTCTGTTAATCGCGGGTCCCTACGGGGTGGCCGGCACCTGGAAAAACGGCTCGGCGACGGTGGAGTCCGCGACCATCCCGGCCACCCCCACGGCCGCGGTCACGGCGCTGGCCCAAGCCCTGGAAGTGCCCGGGCCCCCAATCAGCACTGCCACCGGGCTGGGCTACAACCTCGGCTCGAACAATGGCTACCAGCTCACCACCGATGCCGCCGTCGACACCTTCAACTTCCATCCCAACGCCCCCACTGACGAGGTCGGAACCACTCCCACCGTCGCCGGGGCCGACCAGTTCGCCGAAAACTATTTGAGCGCCGATCATGTGCCGGCCGATGGTGGAGTCATCCCCATACCCCAGCTCAGCTTCTCGAATGGCTCGGACCGCACCGTCTACTTCCAGTGGTCCCTGGATGGGCTTCCGGTGGTCAACATCCTCGGCGAGCCGCAGGAAATCCACGTCGATGTGGCCACTGACCAGCACCAAGTAACCCAACTGGTGGGCATTACCGGGGCCATCCCATACGGCGCGATTGGGAATCCGGTCGTCTATCCCGCCATGCTGCCGACCCAGGTGGTGCAGTACCTGAATTCAGGAACCATCAAACCCGCCAAGTACCTGCTCTCACCGTCTGGGCAGCCGTTCCCGGCGCCCTCTCCCGCGGTCGCAGGACCGGTGACTTTGAGTGCTGCGAAGCGGGGAGTCGTGGACAGCTTTGGGACATCCGTGCCGGTCTACATCTTTCAGGTGACGGGGGATCCTAGTGCCAGCCAGTTTGTGACCTGCGCCGTGCCCCCCGCCGGCTGTGTGCCGCTGCGGTTCAGCGTCCCGACCCCGTCACCGGGCAGCGCGGCCACCCCGACACCGCTGACGCTGACCGGAACCCAGACATTGGGCAGCAGCGGCAGTGGCTACCAGGTCCAGGGCATTCAATACGGGGTCCACGGTTCACAGTTCTGGGTCGTCTTCCACTTCAGCGGTGGTTCGGGGGTGCCCCAGATCACTGCCGGATTCGACGGCTCCCAGACCATCTACATAGAAATGAAAGGGGTTGCTCCCGGGACTCCCTTGCCCCAGCCAGCCTCGGGGAGCGTGGTCACCAGCGTCTCGGTGGGCCATGTCGCCGGGTTCAGTGGTGCCGTGTACGTGCTGCAGCTGAGCCGCGCGGCTCAGATTTCACCTTCGGAGTTGACTGGAAATGACGCTGGAGCGCCCGGTTACCTGGCGATAATTCAGTAGGCCGACGCCGGTGCGGCAGTCGCTCTGGCCGACTGCCAACACTCTTGATACGCCTCCCGGCTGTCAGCACTCGCAATTCAGAGCACTTACGCGGTTATTGCGGATCCCACCCCAGTAGCGCAATCACTAAGCAGATTTCGCCGTTCCGGCCCGGCGAAACTGCTGCCGCATAGCGAACGTCAGGCCGTCGCCAGACCTTGCGCGAAGTTCGCGATCAGTTTGCCGGTACCAGCTCTTTGAGGGCTGCGATCAACTGGATCACCGAGTCGCGCGCGTCGCCGAAAAGCATCAAGGTTTTGGGGTTGTAGTACAGGTCGTTTTCGATGCCCGCAAAGCCGGGGTTCATGCTCCGCTTCAACACCACCACGTTGGCCGCCTGGTCGACGTTGAGGATTGGCATGCCGTAGATGGGGCTGCTAGGACTATTGCGGGCGGCCGGGTTGGTCACATCGTTGGCGCCGATCACCACCGCCACATCAGTTCGCGCGAAGTCGGGGTTGATGTCATCCATCTCATAGAGCTGGGTATAGGGGACGTTCGCCTCCGCCAATAGCACATTCATGTGGCCCGGCATCCGGCCAGCCACCGGGTGGATCGCGTACTTGACCTGGACCCCGCGCTTCTCCAACTGGGTGGCCAGCTCCCGGACGTCGTGCTGGGCCTTGGCCACCGCCATGCCGTACCCGGGGACGAAGATTACTTGGCGAGCGTAGCCGAGCAGGATGGCCACGTCCTCAGCGGTCACGCTGTGGATCGCCTGGTCGGAGGTGGGAGCGGTGGCGCTGGCCCCGCTCACCTGGCTGCCGAAGGCGCTGAAGAGGACGTTGGCCAGTGACCGATTCATGGCCCGGCTCATCAATTGGGTCAGGATCGTTCCGGAGGCGCCCACCAGGGCACCGGCGACAATCAGGACCTCGTTGTCGAGCACGAAGCCGCTGACTGCGGCGGCCAGCCCGGTGAAGGAGTTGAGCAGTGAGATGATCACCGGCATGTCGGCGCCGCCGATCGGCAGGACGAAGGCGACCCCGAAGGTCAGAGCGAGCGCCTCGAACAAGACGAAGAACCAGGGCGAGGCATCGACCGCGATCATCACCACCCCCAGCGCCACGATCACGGCCAGCAGGAGCCCGTTGACGATGCGCTGATGGGCGAAGGTGATGGGACTGCCCCGCATGATCCCCTGCAATTTGCAGAAGGCGATCAAGCTGCCCGAGAAGCTGATCGAGCCGATCAGGCAACCCAGCATGATCGGGATGGAGTCATTGAGGGAGATGGTCGACGTGCCGGCCGCTAGATGAGCGGTGCGCCGGATGAACTCAGCTGCTCCAATCAGCGCCGCTGCGCCTCCGCCCATGCCGTTGAAGAGGGCGACCATCTGGGGCATCGCTGTCATCCGCACCGCCCGAGCGGCCACGGCTCCGACCACCGCGCCCACTGCCAAGGCGGGCAAGACGGCCACCCAGGGCAGAGCGCCCAGCCCGACGAACGTGACGACGAGCGCGATCAGCATGCCGACCGCGGCCAGCCGGTTGCCGCGACGCGCCGTCGCCGGTGATCCCAAGAGCCGGATCCCGAGCACGAAGAGCACCGCCGTGACCAGGTATCCCAGGGCGACCAGCTGGGGGTAGTGGATCACTTGGGGGCGGGCCGCTCCGGATCCGGACGCCGCTTGAACATCTGCAGCATCCGGTCGGTGACCACGAAGCCCCCGACCACGTTGATGGTCCCCAGCAAGACCGCCAGGAAGGCGATCACGGTGCCCAGGGTGCCATGCACCCCGGCGGCGATCGTCAAGGCGCCCACCAAGACGATGCCGTGGATGGCGTTGGTTCCCGACATCAGCGGGGTGTGCAGGGTGGCCGGGACCTTGGAGATCAAATCGAATCCGATGAAAATCGCCAGCACGAAGATGAATACTCCGATCAGCAAGGTGCCGCCGAAAACACTCACGAGGTGGTTCCGCTCCGGACCTGGCCGTCATAGGTGACGCAGGTCGCGGCCACCACCTCGTCGTCGAAGTCCAGGTGGAGCTGGCCGTCCTTGATCAAGGAGAGCGCAAACCGGCTGACGTTGCGGGAGTAGAGCTGGCTTGCGTGATAGGCCATCCGAGAGGGGAGGTCCAAGGGCCCGAGGATCCAGACGTCGCCTTTCTGAATTTCCTTCCCGGGCTCGGTGAGTTCGCAGTTCCCGCCCGCCTCCGCGGCCAGGTCGACTATCACCGAGCCGGGACGCATCTTGGCGACCGCTGCCTTGGTGACCAGCACCGGCGCCCGGCGCCCCGGAACCAGCGCGGTGGTGATCACGACGTCGGCCTCGGCGACCTCGCGGGCCAGCGCCTCCTGTTCGCGCCGCTGGGTGGCGGCTGAGACCTCGGCAGCGTAGCCGCCCTGCCCCTCGGCCGCCGCCACCGGCTCGCCGACGTCCACGAACTGGGCACCTAGGCTCTCCACCTGTTCTTTGACCTGGGGCCGCACGTCGAAGGCGCGCACCACCCCTCCCAGTCGCCGGGCGGTGGCGATCGCCTGCAGGCCGGCGACCCCGGCCCCCAAGACCAGCACCTTGGCCGGGGTGACGGTCCCGGCGGCTGTCATCAGGAGGGGGAAGAAGCGGGGCAGCCGGCTCGCGGCCATCAGCACCGCGTGGTAGCCCGATACGGAGCTCATCGAGGACAGTACGTCCATGTCCTGGGCTCGGCTGATCCGCGGCAGCCGCTCTAGGCTAAACGAGGTCACGCCACGCCTGGCCAGCTGCTCCATCAGAGCCGGCTGGGTGTGTGGCTGGAGCATCCCCACCAAGACCGATCCTTTGCGCAGCATGCCCACCTCGTCGGTACCCTGGCCGCGGGCCAGCGGCGGCCGCACTTTGAGGATGAGGTCCGAGGTGGTCAGTACCTGGCGGTGGGTGGTGAGGATGGTCACGCCCGCCTCCCGGTAGCCCGCCTCTGGGAAGTAGGCGGCATCCCCGGACCCCTTCTCCGCCACCACTTCGGCTCCGGCGGCAATCAGCCGGGCCGCGGATTCCGGCACTAGCGCGACCCGGTGCTCCTCGGGGACTAGTTCCTTGGCGAACCCAATGCGCATCGTGCGACTCTATCCGGTCACGGCCTTTCAGTAGCGAGCAGCCCCTTTCAGCCCGGGGTCCGTCATCCTAGCCGGGTGCCGGGGATCGAACCGTATCTGCGAAGGATGCTGCATGGCTGGCAGCCGATCGTGGTGGCCAACCGGCCTCCGGTCGACAGCCAGCTCGGCCCCGGCGGAGCGGAGCGGATTACCAGGGGGAGCGGGGGCCTGGTGACGGCCATGTCCGCGCTGGCCCAAGCCAGCGACGCTCCCTGGGTGGCGGTGGCCAGTGGGGACTCAGATGCCCGGCTGGCCAGTAGGGCCGACGAGGAGGGGGTGGTGCAGGTCACCTCCGAGGACGGCCGGAAGTTCCGGATCGCCTACATCCATCCCGACCCAGAGGCCTACGACCTCTACTACAACCAGATCAGCAACCCGCTGCTGTGGTTTATTCAGCACTACCTTTGGGACCTGGGCCGGGAGCCGATCCTGGACTCGCGAACCGAGCGGGCCTGGCGCGATGGCTACGTCAAGATCAATTCGGAGTTCGCCGACCGGGTGGTCTCACTGGCGGAGAAGGCCTCGGACCGTCCTTTGATCCTGAGCCAGGACTACCACCTCTACCTGTTGCCCGGGATGGTCCGAAAGCGGCTTCCCGAGGCCCATTTCCAACACTTCATCCACATCCCCTGGCCGACTCCCCAGTACTGGAAGGTCTTGCCCCGGCATATGCGGGACGGGATCCTGACCGGTCTTTTGGGCAGCGACGTGGTCGGCCTCCAGACTTCCCTCGACGTTCGCAACTTCCTGCTCACCTGCGAGGAGAACTTGGGGCTGGCCGTGGACCACCGCCAGTCGACCGTGTTCTTCGAGGGCCGCAGTGTCTGGATCCGGGCCTATCCGATCTCGATTGACGTTCGGGCGATGGCCGAACTCACCGTCCATAAGGAGGTGTTGCGTCAGGAGGAGCTGATCGCCGCTTGGCGCCCCGAGTTCCTGATCCTCCGGGTGGACCGCACCGACCTTAGCAAGAACATCGTCCGGGGCTTTCTGGCCTACGAGAGACTCCTCGAGAGCCACCCAGAGCTGCGGGGGCGAGTCGTTTTCTGGGCCTTGCTCCAGCGCAGCCGTCAGAGCGTGGACGCCTACCGCTCTTACTTGGGGGCGCTAGTTAGCGCCGCCGCCCATGTCAACCGCCGGTTCCAGACCGGTACTTGGATGCCGATCCGACTGGAGGTCGAAGAGAACCTCTTCAAAGCGGTCGCCGCCTACAAATCTTATGACGCGCTCTTGGTCAACCCGATCTACGACGGCATGAACCTGGTCGCCAAAGAAGGAGTGCTCTGCAACACCAAGGACGGGGTGCTGGTGCTCAGCGAGAACGCCGGCAGCTACGAGGAACTGGGCACTGAGGCCCTAACCATCAACCCCTTTGACATCGACCAGACCGCGGAGGCGCTCCACTCCGCCTTAACGATGCCCAAGCGCGATCGCTCGACAAGAGCCCGGCACCTGCGCCAGACCGTCCGCAAGCACGACATCGTGCGCTGGATCACCGCCCAGCTCCAGGACCTCAACGAGCTGGTGGCCCACTGACCGGGCCAAGACCTTAGGTCAGGCGGCCCTCGCCAGCTGGTCTAGAACCCCGGCCAGCAGTTTGGCCCACTCCTCAGGCCCGTCCAGACAGACATCCGCCTCCGCGCGGACCTGATCCGGGGTCTCCTGGCTGAGCACCCCGAACGCCAGGGCCAGCTCCAGCTCCGGAGCTCGTCGGTGGAGCTGCACCATCGCCGGGAGGTCGCCCAGATCGTCGCCGGCAAACACGCAGCCTCTCGGGGAGATGCGGTCGAGCAGCTGGACCAGGGCGGTCCCCTTGTCGCCCGCATGGCGGTCGCGCAGCTCCAGCACCCGCCGGCCCCGGAGGAGCTCCAGGTCGTCGCGAATGGCGATCTCGGACACGAGCCGGCGCAACTCCAGTCCTGCGGCGTGGCGGTCGGGGGCGTTGCGGTAGTGGACCGCCACCCCGAGGGTCTTAGTCTCCACCTCCACCCCGACCAGATCTCGGATCGACTCCTTCAACTCGTAGGCGATGTCCTGTAGGCGAAGGGAGGGGTTGGAGGGGGGCAGCGGCATCCGGGTGGAACCCGCCTCACGCCAGGGTTCCAGCCCATAGCTGCCGAGCAGCAGGACTCCCGGCAGTGGGCACTGGACGAAGAGATTGGCCAGGTCGCGCCCGCTGATCACCGCCACCGGCGTCCGCTGGGCGAGGGCGATGAGCGCCCGCGCGGCCTCCGGCAGGGGCCGGGCCCGGCGCGGGTCCCTGACCACCGGAGCTAAGGTGCCGTCGAAGTCGGTCGCCACTAAGAGGCTGCCGGAGCGCGCCAGTCGCACGAGGGGGCCGGCCAGATCGTCGAGGGACCGCTGGGGCGGGGCTGGCACGACCTGATGATATGCGGCGCGGAAGCAGGAGCCCCGATCCGCTACGCTGCAGCGATGGTCAGCCCTGAAGCACCGGAGCAGACCGTCGTGGAGCTGGTCCACGGCCTCACCGATGATGTCCGGCAGCTGGTGACCGACGAGGTGGCCCTGGCCAAGGCGGAGTTGAAGGCGGCCTTGCGGCGGGGAATCCGGGTTGCATTGGGGGCTCTAGTGGCGATGCTGGGAGCCGGCCTGTTCCTGATATTTGGGCTGGTGACCCTGGTCGAGTGGCAGCCCAACCACGTCCTGGTCGCTGGAGTGGTCGGCCTGGCGGGGTTGGCGCTCGTACTGCTGGGGGGCCTGGTGGTCTGGGCCAACCGCCGGCTGTGGCCGTTCAAACAGACTAAGGCCAGTCTTGAAGAGGACCTTGAGTGGGCACGTCGACTGAGCAAGCGCGTCAGGCCGTAGCTGCGACCCGCGGGCGGGTAGAGGCCAGCGCCGAGCGGCTAGAGGCGCGCCTGCGCTACGACCTTGACCCCCGGCAGCGACTGCGGCGGGACGGCCCCAAGCTGGCGGCCGGCCTGGCGGTCGTGGTCCTGGTTAGTGCCGTCTCCGTCGCCCGCTCGCGAAGGCGCCGGCGGGCCGAGGGAGCAGGCGATCGGGATTGGATCGCGGAGATGCCCAAGGAGTGGCGCGAGCGGCTGCAGGAATTGCTCGCCGAGGCGGCCACGCAAGGAACTCTGGCCGCGGGTTCAGGGGGCTCCGGGAAAGCTCGCCGGACTTCACTGGCGACCAGCCTGGCGCTGCGTGCCGCCCGGATGGCGGCCCCCCTTGTCATCTCCGCGGCGGCCAACCGGATCGGCCGTCGGCAGGCGGCGGGTCTGCCCGGGATGCCCGAAGGCTAGGAGCATCCGTGCTCAATCACCGCAGTTCGACGGACCGCCCGCTGCGAGCCCGCAGATCCTTTTTACCGTCTTCGCTGAATGATGGCACTCGCGATGAGCAGAAGGTAGCCACCGACCAGCAGGGCGATCCAAAGAATCGACGTGGTCCGCGAGTACTGGTCTATGTCCACAAAGGCCAGCACCGTTTCACCGGCGATACCAGCCGTCAGCGCCGCGACAACGAAACGCCGACCGGCCGGGAGCTTGAGGCACATGAGCCCGCCGCCGATCACGGCGACTGCAGCGGCCACGACATCCAGCACCAGACCGATCAAACCGAGCACAACCCGCCAGAAAAATATGATGCCGTGAGCCAGCAGGTGGGACGCCGCCTGCGCAGCGAGGTACAGTTCCGATCCCGAGAAAATTCCGGCGGCTACCGCCAATCCGATCGCGACTAGGCCGAGGATCCTCGTTCCGAAGAGGGTCCGAGTCAGCCGAGAATGGACGACTGGGATATGCATGAGGTCTCCGATCCGGGGGAACCCACCGAGGGAATCGAGGCTACCGACCTTCGGACGGGTCATACACGACTGGCCACCGGTCGTCAAGGGCTGGACCGCGGCACGTGCCACAACCGAGAGTGGCTATGGGTCCCGCCGTGCCCACGGCAATCTTGACCACCGACCGGATTATGTCGGAGAGCTCATACGACTTGCCCGATGCGCTGCCCCGCTTCCACCAGCTGCTCAACCTCAACGACCCACCCCAGTTGTCCTTGTCCGGCGGTCCCGCACGGGGCGCAGGCCTAGCCGAGTAAGAGGTGGCGATGTACCTCTGGCAGTAGGAGATGCGCGAGGGCCCCGCCTGCTACGCGTTGATCTTCACGAGCGATGCTCAACTACTTGGCACCGTGGAGATTAGCATTCCAGTTGTCGGGAGTACGGTGGCGGAAATTGGGTTGCTGTTGACCGCTCGCCCGCACCGCTGCAAGCGGTAGGGAACTGAGGTAATGCAGGCGATTCATCGACATCTGGCAGAGCGCGGCTGCACCGCGGTGCGCTGCCAGGTTGACGGTAGCGGCCCCAATTCGGCACCGTTTTGGTTAGCGCTGGGCTATTTGCAGGTACGTGACGTGGTCGATGATGCAGGGCGCGATGTAGTGATCATGGAGCGGTCGCTGGGCTAGCCGCGGGATCCAGATCTCCGCGCACTCCCGACTTCGCGGTTGAGGAACGCGTCATGATCACCAAGACGCGCCGGTAAGTGGCTGCACACTGCAAACCAGCCCCGGCTACTCGTACCGGAGCACCTCCAGGGGACGGACCCGAACCGGCTTCCAGGCCACCAAGGCAGCGGTGCCCACGGCGACCAGGATGGCCCCCAGCACGATGGCCAGGGCCAGCGGCGTCGGGATGCCCAGGGTAACTTTGAGCACCAGCTTGCCCAGGGGGAACAGGACCAGGGCGATCGCCGCCATGCCGAATGTGGCCCCCAGCCAGGCGACCGTCGCGGTCTCCACCAGCACCTGGGCGTAGACGGACCGATTGCTAAGTCCCACCGCCTTCTGGACGCCGATCTCGCGCCGGCGTTCGAGCAGGGAGAGTGCCACTGAGTTGGCGACGATGACGATCCCTGCCAGCAGAGCCAGGGAAGCGATGGCAGTGAGGAAGAGGACAGCGTTGTTGAGGAACTGGTCAATGATGAGGGTGAAGTCGGCGAGGTTCACCACCTGCGCCGAGGGGTCGGCTCGGCGCAATTGGGTGGCCGCCGCATCGGCGCGGTTGGGCGGGAATTTCAGCTCCACCACCTCGTCGACCGCGCTGCCCCCGATCTCGGCGGCAGTGGCGGTCACCCCCAAGATCGGAGCCTCGGTGGTGCTGAAGGCGATCCCTTTGCCCTTGGTCACGATCGGTAAGTAGAACCCGACCACCTTCAGAGCTACCACGGTTGGGTGATTCGCGAAGGGGTTGGTCACTGTGACCGTGTCGCCGGGCTTCAGGCGGTACGGTTTGTCCCGTAGGGCGGCGCTCAGCAACACTCCGTTGTCGGCGGCATCGCTGGCGCGCAGCTGCCGACCGCTGGTGATATCCACCTGGGGGAGGACCCCGCTCTGCACCGGAAACCCCTGGATCCCGCTCAAGAGGAAGATCGCGTCCTGAGACCGGCCCCGATGAGAGGAGCCGGTGCCCAATTGGACGAAGGGCTTTCCATTGATGTCGACCGGCGCGGTCAGAGCGGCCAGGGTCGAGAGTTCCTTCTTGCTGTGCAGCCCGGCTGCCGCCTTGAGTAGAGGGGCCGCGCCCTTGCTGGGCGCGACGGCGATCAGGTTGTAGGTGGTGGCCTTGGTGATGAAGCTGTCCAGGTCGCCCCGGATGTCGGTGCCTAGGACCAAGATGAGCCCCACCGCGAAGACGCCCACAAAGAGTGCGACGGCGGTGGCGGCGGTGCGGGTGCGCTCACGGGACGAGTTGCGCAGGGCGAGCCGGATCACCGAGCGCGCCGGGCGGGGCACAAAGACCACGATGAAGCCCAGCAAGGAGGCCGCGATCAGGAGGGCGCCCACGGCTCGCAGGCTGGGCAGCAAGGCGATCCCGATCGAGATCAGCAGGGCTAGCCCCACCAGGATCACGTAGGAGGGGCTCAGCCTTTCAGGCACCGGCAGGCGCCCGACCACCAGGAGGGCCACGCTGAAGACGAGCGTCAACAGCGCCAACGCCACGCCCGCGCCCACCACTAACCAGAGCGCCAGCCAAGTCGAGCCCAGGATGGCCGAAGCCAAAAGCCAGAAGAGCGCGCCCACCAGTGCCAGCAGGACGAGGCTCGAGCCCACCACCCCGGCGGTGGGGCCGCCGGGCATGTCGCGCAGCACCGCCATGGGCCTCACCCGACTGAGGCGAACGATGGGCAGGATGGCAAAGATGCAACTGGTGGCGATGCCGATGCCCACTCCCGCCAGGACGACCTCGGGACTGAGCACGAAGTTGATATCCACGCTAGCGACGTTCTGCACCAGGAGCCGGACCGCGTCCGAAAGCCCGATCCCGGCTGCCGCCCCCGCGACTCCGCCGATCAGCCCCAGCAGAGACGCCTCCAGACCGAAGAGGAGATAGAGGTCGCGGCGCCGGTAGCCGGTGGTCTTGAGCATGGCGATCTCCAGCCGACGCCGGGCCAGGCTCACCTGCATGGCGTTGACGATCCCGATTCCCCCGATCAGGAGAGCGGCCAAACCGGCCACTGAGAGGAACTGGGTCAGCTGCTGACTGGCCTTCTTGTCCGTGTTGAGCGCCTGCTTGACCGTGGACACGGTGGCGAGCGGCATTTGATTGCGGAGCGTGGTGGCCACTTTCTCCGCGTCGGCCGACGTCTTGGTGGTCGCGTAGACCGCTCCGTACTCGGGCTTGTCGCCCGAAACCAACACCCCCCGAAGCTGAGCGTTGGAGACCAGGATGTCGTTGGTGAGGCCGGCCGGGGCCGAGCCGGACAGGATGCCTCCCACTGTCCACTTGACGACCCCTCTGGCCGAGGGGACGTTCACTTTGACCAGGTGCCCGACCCGAACCCCCAGGAGGCTGGCAACTGACCCGGAAAGCACCATCGTGTGGGCGCTGGTGATCAGCTCATGGAACGTCCCCAGCGCCCCCGGTTTCACCGGCAGGGTCCCCACCAGTGGGAAGTGGGCCGGGTCCACCGAGTTGATGGTTATCGCCACCCCCACGCCGTTGGGCCGGATCAGCGTGGCCGAGAGCTCCTGGACGGCGGTGTAGCCGGTGATCCGGCCCTCCTGGCGGAGCTTCTGGAACAGACTCAGCTGGCTGGCCGGAAAGGGCACCGCCACCGAGACCACCGAGACGTCGCCGCCGTTGGCGGAGCGGACGTTGGCCGTGAGTGAGGAGGTGACCATGCCCGCCGCCAGCTGCAGGCCGACGATGGCCATCACCCCGACCCCGACGCAGAAGCCGGCCAGCACCGTCCGATTGCCGCCTCGGCGCAGCGATCGGGTCCCGTAGCGGAAGTAGAACCCTGCTTTCACCCGGAGCCGGCCCGGGGGCCGGGGCTGTCGCTGATCAGGGCCCCGTCCGCCAGCTGCAGCCAGCGGGTGGCGTACTCACCCACGGTGCGGTCGTGGGTGGCGATAACCAAGGTGGTGCCGAGCCGCTCGCGCAGGCTCCAGAGTAAGTCCAGGACCTCTTTGCCTTGGGCGGCGGCCAGGTTGCCGGTGGGCTCGTCCGCCACCAGCAGGGGGGGCTCGGTGGCCAGGGCCCGGGCGATCGCCACCCGCTGCTGCTCTCCGCCAGAAAGCTGGCTCGGACGGTGCTCCAGGCGGTGGCTCAGCCCGACCAGTCCCAGCAGCTCCTGGGCCCGATCCGACGGGGAGCCGTGCCAGTTGCCGGCGTACAGGGGGACCTCAACGTTCTCCCGGGCGGTCAAGGTAGGGATCAGGTTGAACGCCTGGAAGACCATGCCCACGGTGCGGTTGCGGATTCCGGCCAGCTGGGATTCGCGCATCGTCGAGATATCGGTGCCGTTTAGGAGCACTTGGCCCGTGGTGGGACTGTCCAGGCCGGTGATGCAACCCAGCAGCGTGCTCTTGCCGCTCCCGGAAGGTCCGGCCAGGGTGACGAACTCGCCCCGATAGATGCGGAAGTTGACGTCGCGCAGGATCTCCAGCAACTCCCCGCCGAGCGGCAATGAGCGCCCTAGGTGGCGGACCTCGAGCACCGGGATGCCCGAGCCACTCGGCACCGGCGGGGCTTGCGCCTCAGTACCGACCTCAGGCACGAGCGCCGCGGACTACTCGCGCCTGACGCCGCCTGACGCTAGTTGCCCCGTGCCGGGCTGGAGGGACCCCGCCGGTCGGCGCTGGGCCGGCACCGTGGGCCGCCTTCGTTTTGCACACGTCCCATATATTGACGTGATCTTGTTAGCCACCGCTCACCGATCGGCCGAACTCTCGATGCCCAGGGGCGCCAGCTTGGTGCTGGTGCACCGAGCCCTGACCCATCTCAACGGCGCGGTCAATCTGGTCGGTCTTACCGACAACCACATGGGACGGGCCCGACTCTCGCCGCTGGCGGCGATCCCCGACTGCCTCAGATTCGGACTCCGGCCGGTGCTGCATCTCTCGTGCCGAGATCGCAACCAGCTGGGTCTACACCAGCAGGTGGCTGGCGCCTCGGCCTTGGGCGCCGCCGGGGTGCTGGTGGTTCAGGGAGACCGCCGGGGCGGCTTGGCGGTCGACTCCGCGATGCGAACCACCGAGGTCCTGCGGCTGGTGCCGGAGTGGGCGGCGCCTAACCGCATCCTGCGCGGGGCGGTGGTCAATCCGTTCGCCGACCGCTCCCGCGAGCTCCGCCTACTGGAGCGGAAGGTCGCGGCGGGCGTCGACTTCGTCCAGACCCAGATGGTGTTCGATCTCGCCCTCTTGGACGATTTCCTGCGGGAGGCGGGGTCGATCCTCCCGCCCCAAGTCGGGATTTTCGCCAGCGTCGGGATCCTGCGGGCTGCGCGCAACCTCGAATTCGTGCGGCGTGTCATCCCCAACTGCCCGGTACCCGAGTCGCTGGCGGTCCGGATCCGGGAGGGCGGGGGCGTCGGGGTGGCTACCGAGCTGGCGGCCGAGATCGGACGCCGCCCGGGGCTGCGCCTGCACGTCATCTCCCTCGGCGCCGAGCGGCACGTCCGGGAGGTCGTGGAGGCCTACGACGGATCCCGCTCCGCCGCCAGCGCCTGAGGGGGACTCGGTGAATGAGCCCGGCCCCGTCGAAGAGCCCCTGCCGGCGGTCGACGCCTTCCTCGGCGATATGGAGCCGGCCGAGTTCCGCGCTCTGGCGCACGCCACAGTCGATCAGATCGCCGACTACTTGGAGCGCCTCCCCAGCCTCCCGACCCTCTCGCGAGCTCAGCCGGGGGAGCTCGCCAGCGCCCTCCCCGCGGCGGCTCCCGCCCAGGGAGAGCCCATGCCAGAGATCCTTCGGGACGTCGAGCGGCTGCTCCTGCCGGGGATCACCCACTGGGCCCATCCCCGCTTCTTCGCCTACTTCACCAGCTCGGGTTCGGCGGCAGGGATCCTGGGGGAGATGCTGACCGCGGGGCTCAATGTCAACGCCATGCTCTGGCGCACCTCGCCGGCAGCTACCGAACTCGAGTGGGTGGTCTGCCGCTGGCTGCTGGAAATGATGGGGCTGCCCGACAGCTTCGACGGGCACATCAACGACACCGCCTCGGCCTCGACCCTGGTGGCGCTGGCGGCGGCTCGGGAGGCGCTGGGCCAGGACATTCGTCAGCGAGGAATGGCGGGTAGGCCGGAGCTGCCCCAGATCGTGGTCTACGCCTCGGAGCAGGCTCACTCCTCGGTCGAGAAGGCGGTGATTACTCTCGGCTTGGGCCGGGATGGATTCCGGCCGGTTCCGGTGGATGCCGAATACCGGATGGACGTCGCGGCTCTGGGACGGTTGATCGAGGCAGACCGGGCCCGGGGGCTGCTCCCCGCCGCCGTGGTGGCGACCGTGGGCACCACCGCCACCACCAGCATCGACCCGGTCTCGGAGATCGCGAAGCTGTGCCGGGAGCAGGACCTCTGGCTGCATGTTGACGCCGCCTACGGCGGCGCCATGGCGGTGGTGCCCGAGTGGCGGGGAGTTCTGGCCGGAGCCGAGCTGGCAGATTCGCTGGTGATCAACCCCCACAAATGGCTCTTCACCCAGCTCGATTGCTCGGTGCTCTACACCAGCCGCCCGGAGGTCCTGAAGCGGGCTTTCTCCTTGGTCCCGGAGTACCTCGCCACCCCCGAGGAAGGGCGGGACGGGGGCTTCGGAGGGCGCAACCTCATGGACTATGGAATCTCCTTGGGTCGGCGAATGCGAGCCCTCAAGCTCTGGTTCGTGCTCCGCTACTACGGAAGCGAGGGGCTGGCGGAGCGGATTCGCCAGCACGTCCGGATGGCCCATTGGCTGCGCGGCCGAATCGTGATCACCCCCGGCTGGGAGCTCAGCGCCCCCGTTCCCATGGCGACTGTCTGCTTTCGCCACCTGCCGTCGGGAGTCCTGGACGAGGCCCAGCTCGCCGAGCACAACCGCCGGATCATGGCCCGAGTGAACCAGAGTGGAATGGCGTTCATCTCGCACGCGGCGCTGGGGGAGCGCCTGGTGCTGCGCGCTGCGATTGGCAACATTCGCACCCAGCCCGCCGATGTGGCCGCTCTCTGGGAGGCACTGCAGAGGGCGGCAGCCTAAAGCCGGCTGGCCTCAGACCTGGAAGAGGCCGTCCAGCCGGCGGTACCGCTCCCGGCGCCGGGCCGGGTCGACCCCCCGGCTCACCAGTTGCTCTAACCGAGCCACCAGGCGCGGGCGCAGCAGATCCGCGGTGCCGTCCCAATCGGTTTGAGCGCCGCCGGGTGGCTCCGGCACGATCTCATCCACGATCCCCCACTCCATGAGGTTCTCAGCTTCCAGGCGGAGCGCCGCGGCTGCGCTCTGCTTGCGCCCGGCGTCCCGGAAGAGGATCGCCGCTGCCGCCTCGGGCGAGGCCACCGAGAGGAAGGCGTGCTCCAGGATGAGCACCGAATCAGCCAGCAAGGTGGCCAGCGCACCACCGCTGCCGCCCTCCCCGATCACTACCGCCAGGTACGGGGTGGGCAGCGCCAGCTGGGCCTCGAGCGTCTGGGCGATCGCCCAGGCTTGTCCCCGCTCCTCGGCCGCCACCCCGGGGTAGGCCCCCGGGGTGTCAATAAAGCTGATCACCGGGAGCTGGAGCCGGCCAGCCAGGGCGAAGAGACGCTGGGCCTTCCGATAGCCTTCCGGGTGGGCCATCCCAAAGTTGCGTCGGCCCCGCTCCTCCAGGGTGCGCCCTTTCTGATTGGCCACCACCGCCAGCCGCCGACCCTCCAGTTTGGCCAGGCCGATGACCACCGCGGCATCGTCACCTCCCTGCCGGTCCCCGTGCAGTTCGATGAATTCGTCGAGGCAACGCTCGATCAGGTCCAGGGAATACGGTCGGTCGGGGTGGCGCGCACCTTCCACCTGAGCCCAGGCGGACGCCATCTCCTGGGCGGTGGCGCTGCCGTCGCCTTCCCCGCCGGTCATGCGGCGGACTGGTCGATGTCCCCCGGTGGAGCGGACAGCACGCGGAGCAGCTGGGTCAGCAACTCGCGCAGCTGGCGGCGGTCCACCACCTGGTCGATCAGCCCTCGGGCATGATGGAATTCGCTGGTTTGGAATCCGGCGGGCAGCTGCTCATAGGTGGCCTGGGTGATCACCCTGGCCCCCGTGAACCCGATCATCGCCTTGGGCTCGGCCAGGATGACATCGCCCAGGGCGGCGAAGCTGGCGATGCTGCCGCCCATGGTGGGGTCAGCCAGGACTGAGATGAACGGGAGGTGGCTCTCCGCCAGATCGTGGAGGGCGGAGACACTCTTGGCCATCTGCATCAGGGAGAAGACCCCTTCCTGCATCCGGGCTCCTCCCGAGGAGGTGACACAAATGAACGGCATCTTCGCCTCGGCACTGGCCTCGATCGCCCGAGCCAGGCGCTCGCCGACTGCGGTGGAGAGACTGCCGCCCAGAAACCCGAAGTCGAACGCGGCCAGTCCGACCGGGATCGAGCTGATCTGGGCCGCTCCGCTGAGAATCGCGTCCGGTAGGTGCTGGCGGAGTCGGGCCTCGTCCAGCCGGTCCACATAGGCCCGGGTATCGAAGAATCCCAGCCGGTCCCGGCCTTCCAGGTTGACGTCCCAAACCTGGAAGCTGCCGGGGTCGGCCAGCTGGCGGATCCGCTCGTGAGCGCTGATACGGGCATGGGCACCGCAAGCTGGGCAGACGTACAGGTTTGCCGCTGCCGCTGCCGCTGATTGACTGGAGCTGCACACAGCGCAGACGACCTCCCCGCCCTCCGGCGCCGCGGCGGCCTGAGGTGGGGAGTAGGTGGGGCTCGCTGACATCGCTTCCTCCCTCACGAGCTCAGCGCTCGAGGCGTCGCCAGGCAGCATGGCTCCGACGTCACCACTGACTCAAGCAAAGTCCCCAAGCACCCCGCAAGGTTACGGTTCGGGCCAGATATGAAGGTCTGCCCGTAACCAGGAGGACCGTTCCGGCCTTCAATGCGTGTGGGGTTGCCCTGGGTCAGCGAGGCGGGCGCCATCGGCGGCAATGGGCGCCGCCCCGGACCGCCAGGGTGTCGGGTGGTCGGGATCGGGACTGCCGTACCTGGGACCCGGGTCTCCAATTCCGAGATCGAAAGCTTCCTCGACACCTCCGACGAGTGGATCCAATCCCGTACTGGGATCCGGGAGCGGCGGGTGGCTGAACCCGAGCTGACCCTCCTGGAACTCGCGGCCCGAGCGGCAAAGGCGGCGCTGGCGGCGGCGGAGGTGGAGCCGGCTTCGGTCGATGCGATCATCTGCTCCAGCAGCTCCCCGGACGCCACCTTTCCCTCCTTGGCGTGTCGGCTGCAAGCGGAGCTCGGTTGCCCGCACGGGCCTGCGTTCGACGTCCAGGCGGCCTGCTCGGGGTCGCTGTACGGCCTGGGGTTGGCCCAAGCGATGATCCAGAGCGGACTCAGTCGAACCGTATTGGTGGTGGCGGCCGAGATCTTCAGCCGGGTGCTGGACTGGAACGATCGCTCCACCGCGGTCCTCTTCGGCGACGGCGCGGGGGCCTTTTTGGTCGGAGGTCCCGATCGATCTGGCGCCGAGGTAGTCGCCCTAGACCTAGGGGCTGACGGCGGCGGGGCCTGGGCCCTCGACACCATCCGATACCGCCCACCTCAAGGTGAGTCGGCCAACTCCCTTCCCGGGTACGCCTCATCCGCCCGGGCCCTCGACCGAGTGGTCCACATGGACGGCCGAGAGGTCTTCCGCTTCAGCACCAAGATCCTTGAACAGATAGTCCATCGCCTGGTCGGCGCGGCCGGGATCGAGCCGGGAGCGATCGCGCTCTTCGTCCCGCACCAGGCCAACTCTCGGATTCTGGCCACCGCAGCGGGCCGGCTGGGGGTGCCTTTCGAGCGCTTTGCCTGCAACGTCGACCGGTTGGGCAACACCTCCTCAGCCTCGATTCCGCTGGCGCTCGCCGAGGCTGAGCGGCAGGGCCGATGTCACGATGGCGAACTGGTCTGTTTGGTAGCCTTCGGAGCCGGGCTGACCTGGGGCGGGGCTCTCCTGCGATGGCAGCCAACCGGGGTGGTCATCGACGATCCTGTGGCTCTCGAATCAAATCTCCGGATGGTGGGGCCGCCAGCGCGGACCCCCCAGGAGCGCAAGGAGGTCCCCGAGTGAGCACACCGCCGCCGACCGACTCGCGTCGGGTGGTGGTGACGGGCATGGGGGCGATCACTCCCCTGGGGGTGGGGGTGGGCCCCACCTGGGAGGGCCTGCTGGCCGGACGCAACGGCATCGCCAGAATCCAGAGCTTTGATCCCGAACCCTACGCCTCGCAGATGGCGGGTGAGGTCCTGGATTTCGACCCCGTCGACTTCATCGACCGCAAGCAGGTCAACCGAACTGCCCGCTTCACCCAGTTCGCCCTGGCCTCCACCCTGGAGGCGATGCAGCAGTCCGGACTAACCATCGACGACTCCAACCGCTTCGAGGTGGGAGTCATCGTCGGCTCGGGCATCGGCGGCCTCAAGGTCACCGAGGACGCCACCAACACCCTCAGGGACCGCGGGCCGCGCCGGCTCAGCCCGTTCACAGTGCCGATGATCCTAGCCGACATTGCTGCCGGCGAGATCGCGATGAGAATCCAGGCCTGTGGACCCAACTTCGCCTTGACCTCTGCTTGCGCCACCGGCGCTCATGCCATCGGGGAGGCCACCGAGATCATCCGCCGCGGTGACGCGGTGGCCTGTGTCGCCGGGGCCAGCGAGGCTTCGGTCACCCCCTTGGCGGTGGGAGCCTTCGCCGCTATGCGAGCGCTTTCCCAGCGTAACGACGATCCCGAGCACGCCAGTCGCCCCTTCGACAAAGGTCGCGACGGATTCGTGGTCGCTGAGTCCTGCGGGATCGTGATTCTGGAGGAGCTCGACCATGCCCGGCGCCGGGGGGCGCGAATCTTCGCCGAGGTCGTCGGCTACGGCGCCACCGCTGACGCTTACCATTTGACGGCCCCTGATCCCAGTGGGCGGGGAGCCCAGTACGCGATGACCAGGGCATTGGAGAAGGCCGGTGCCGGTCCTGCCGACGTCGACTACATCAACGCCCACGGCACTTCCACTGAGCTCAACGATGCGGCGGAGACCTCGGCCATCAAGCAGGTGCTCGGCGAGGAGCGAGCTCAGCAAATACCGGTCTCATCCACCAAGTCGATGACGGGCCACAGCCTGGGCGGAGCCGGGGCCATCGAGTCGATCTTCTCGGTGATGGCCATCGTGGACGGCCGAGTACCCCCGACCATCAACTACCAGGAGCCGGATCCTGAGTGCGACTTGGATTACGTGACCGAGGGAGCGCGCCGGGTCGACCCCAAGTTAGTGCTCAACAATTCCTTCGGATTCGGCGGCCACAACGCCTGCCTGGCCTTCCGACGCTTCTCCGACTGAAGAGGGCCGCGGGCGAGCGCTGAGCGACCTCCGAAGTGGTCGCGGCACCTTCCCCGCAGGAGTCGCCGGCCGCGTTCCGGGATATTCTCGCCCCGTGCACTCGAACCGCCGTATGGGCCAGGCCTGGCGATTTGGTACGGCGCTGGCCTTGTCTGGACTGCTGCTGGCCAGCTGCGCCGCCCCCGGGCCGACTCCCAGACCGTCCGCCCGCACCTTCCCATCTCCCACTCCCACGCTCCCAGCGTGCTCCGACCGGACGGTGCTGGCCAGCTGGACCGTCGACCAGCTGGCGGAGCAGGTAGTGGCCGTGCCCGTCCAAGAGACCGATGTCGGTGCGGTCCAGGCGGAGGTGAAGCAGGGGGTGGGCGGAATCCTTCTGTTCGGAAGCTCGGCTCCCACCAACTTGGGCGTTCAGCTCCAAAGCCTTTTGGCCGGGGCGCCCGGCGGCATCAAGCCCCTGGTGATGACCGACGAAGAAGGTGGGGGCGTGCAGCGGATGGCCAATCTGGTGGGGTCGCTTCCCTGGGCCCGTCAGATGGGAAGTACCATGACCCCCGCCCAGATCGAGAGTGCAGCCGAGGTCACTGGCCGGGCGATGTTGCAGCAGGGTGTGACCATGGACCTGGCACCGGTCCTGGACGTTGATGCCGGCGCCGGTCCGAACGCGGTTGACGCGGACGGCTCACGGTCGTTCAGTCTCAATCCATCGGTTGCAAGCAGCGATGGATTGGCCTTCGCGGAAGGACTAGAGGCAGCCGGGGTCATCCCGGTCGTGAAGCACTTTCCCGGCCTGGGGGGGGCCAGCGCCAACACCGACGATGGCCCAGCCACCACCCAGCCCTATTCGGCCCTCCAGGCTGCGGGACTGCTCCCCTTCGAGGCGGCGGCGAACGCGGGACTGCCCGCCGTGATGGTGAGCAACGCCTCCGTCCCGGGGTTGACCACCGTTCCCGCCAGCCTGTCTTCCGCGGTGATCGAGGGGTTGCTGGTAAAGCAGCTTCACTTCCGAGGGCTGATCCTCACCGACTCGCTGAGCGCAGGAGCGATCGCAGATCTAGGCCTGAGCGTGGCCCAAGCGACGGTGGAAGCGATCGCCGCGGGCGCCGACATGGTCATGTTCGCTTCGGGCGACCCAGCCCAGGTGACTGCCGATATTGATGCCGCGATGGTGATGGCGGTCGACGACGGGCAGGTGCCGCAGACGCGCTTGGTCGATGCCGTGACCCAGGTCCTCCAGGCCAAGGGCGTAGACCTCTGCACCTCGGGCCCTGGTTAGCGCCGTCGGTGGGGCAGCTGGGCTGGAAGTGCGAGGGGGTATGCGACGTGCCAACCTGGGCTTTAGAGGCCGATCGGGGCCACCCGCCATTGACCGCGCCTACTGGCGGGTCGGGAGGCAAACTGGCTACGAGCAGAGGCTGTGGTTGTGGCCGCTGCCCCCGCCTCGACCGTTTGCACTTGTTCGCGAGCGGCCCCTAATCGGAAACGCGGAGAGCCGAAACGCGGCCAATGCTGCTTGCCTTCCGGCGGGCGCCCCTGACGCGGCAAGGGGCCAAGTTTCGCACGCATGGCCCGAGATACCTTTCACGCGAAACTGCAGCCGACAGCGGACAACTCCGACGAAAATCCCTGCAATCCGAAGTTGGACTCCTGGGATGGATGTGAAGATTGCTCGCGGAGGGTTTCCCGACTTTCGCGCGTCACCGGCTAAAGACTACTCGAAGCCACTCCGCATGCCGTGCCGAGGTCGATACCCAGAAAATTCCCTCGAGTACTGATGCGGGAGCGTGGTGAGGCTTGGCCAAAGCAAGGAGAGGGGCTAGCAGGAGCCCAGGTCGGCGCGTCGATGCCGGTCCTGCAAGCGCCGCTTAGGACACAATCGAGGCCATTGCCTCATTGAAGTGCTTGTAATCCCAGCGCTCCCCGGCGAAGGAAGACGTTTTGGCAAGCGCCATGAGTGGTCGGATTGTCTTGTTCAGATCCTTACTCACGGTCTCGGATGAACCCGGAAGTATTGCGGACAGCTCGCCGACCACGCGGCTTACCTTCTCGACGTATGGTTTCCACGCAGCCAGAAAGGTCTTGGCGTCCGCATGGACCTCTTTGAGCGTGGTCTTCAGGGTGACCTGGTTCATTCGATCAACGAATTTCACTTCAGCCTTTCCGGCTGCATTTTCTAGTGAAGCGATTGCTTTGGCGACCTTGTTTTCGGCGCTGCTGACGGCCGAGGGCGAGGGTGTCTTGTGGCGGCTCGCCGCGGATGTGTAAGTCACGCCGACCACGGCGACGATCGATAGGACAACCACGGAGGCAATCAATGAACCCGTGAAATGCTTCAGCAAGCGCTTGGCTCGTTGGCGCTGCGCGGGGCGGGGAGCGGGGTTACCTAGCGTTGCGGGCTGGATCCGCTCTGACAGCTCCTCGCTCATCGTCGCCAGTATAGGAGCCTTCGGAGGAAGCTGACCTCGTAGTGCAACCTCGCTGCGTTGGGTATCGCTGGTCGAATGTGGCCAAAGCGCGGGCTGGGGTGCCCAGGTGGGTTTTGAAGAGGGGTAGCAGGTAGGGTCGACCCGGACGTTAGATCCCGGGGGACTGCTGACGGGAGTGACCGCCGCGAGTTCACCACCTGCGGTTGCCGCCCCCCGCCGAGGCTCCACGATCCAAGCGCCCGCAGGACTCAGAGCCGTTCGGGGTGAGCGACAATGGCCCGATGCCTACTCCGGTGGTCTTTTCCTGGAGCGCGGGTAAGGACTCGGCCTTCGGCCTGTGGACTCTTCTCCGAGATCCCGCGTACGAAATCCGCGCCCTCCTCACCACGCTCACCGAGGGTTATGGCCGGGTGAGCATGTCCGGAGTGCGGGAGGAGTTGTTGGAACAGCAGGCGCAGAGGCAGGCGCTGCCGCTGGTCAAGGTGTGGATCCCTCCCCAATGTCCGAACGAGCTCTATGAGGCGCGGATGGCGGAGGCGCTGTCTGCGGACCCTCTCCGAGGCGTCCACCACGTAGCCTTCGCCGACCTTTACTTGGCCGACGTCCGAGCCTACCGAGAAGAGCGCCTGGCCCAAGCCGGAAAGGTGGGCGTGTTCCCACTCTGGGGTCGGGACACCGCGGCCCTAGCCAAAGAGATGATTGCCTCCGGCTTTCGAGCCACGGTGGTCTGCGTCGACCCTCGGCTCTTGCCTGCCTCCTTTGCCGGCCGGGCATTCGATGAGCGGCTGCTGGCAGACCTGCCCGAGGGGGTCGACTGTTGCGGCGAGCAAGGGGAGTTCCACACTTTTGTCTGGGACGCGCCGATGTACTCGACACCCATACCCTGCCGAATCGGCGAGGTCGTCACCCGAGACAACTTCGTCTTCTGCGATGTGATTTCGGTGCCTTCCGACCCGAGGCTGCGCGATGCCTTCGGCTCAGTAGGGACCCGTGGGGGTGGCTGACGTCCCACTTGCTTTGCGCTACCTTCACCGGCCCGGGCGGGTGGCCCGCTGGTTCTGAGGATGTGGGGTCGGCTGGCGCCAGCTGCGATCGAATCCGTGCCCAGGACGACGATGGCCAAGGTGCCACGGGCCATACCCTGTTCGGCCAGCACTCTCGAAGGGCAGGCCAACTGCACGTCCGTCGGACTCTTCGTGTCGATCGGGACGGTTCGTATCCTTGTGGGTACTGCCGGAACTGCTTTCAAATGGGCCGCGTCCGGAGTTCGTCACGTCCCGACGTCTGCCAATCCGAGATCAAAAAGTGGTGCCCGCAGCAGGACTCGAACCTGCAACCTTGGGATTAAGAGTCCCCTGCTCTAACCAATTGAGCCATGCGGGCTAGCCCCCTGTCCCGAGTTTACCGGGAGGGCCGCGATCGATGACCTGACTGAAGGGGGCGCCGATAACCACGGATCGAGGGTCAGGGGCTCATAGCTGTTCAGGGCGCGACCTTCGAGCCGGTGGGCGCTCCATGACGAATCGGCCACTCAAACAGGTGCCGCCTGCGGATTGGGGTCCGCGGCGGCTAGCGGTGGAACTCGCCAGAACGCCACCGCCGCCCTATCCTAGCGATTCTCAGCTTCCGAGGGGAGCTTGTGGCCCAGGGGATGGATTCCTGTCGTCCCTGCTATTCTCCGTCAGCCCGAGTGGAACTCCACCCATGTGGCGGCCGTCGGCAACCTGGACCTTGCGTGCGAAGTACCGGATGTGCCGCTTGAGTCCGATCTCATCGATGTGCCGATCTCCGGAAAGCTCGAATCGGCCGACGTGGCGGCCGGAAGGTTGGCGTTCGATATCCTGGCGGCTGTGGCCGAGCACCAAAACTGGTTCAGGCCGGGGTGAGCGCTGGGTGGACGAAGTCAGAGGATCCTGGCGCCGATGGTGCCGGAAATGACCGAACTGCGCCGCAGCAACCATCCGTCGGTTGATCCGCATTTGACCCTGAGATCGATCTCTTCCGGACTAAGTCGGAGGACCGGTCAGCGGTCTTGAAAACCGCCGAGGCGGCAACGCTTCCGGGGGTTCAAATCCCTCTCCCTCCGCCAAAGTGATCTCAATTTGGACCCCAAGTCCATCCCCCACCCAGACGGCCCGACCCGGATTGAAAGCCACGTTGAAAGCCACAAGCACCTGATCGCCACCCGCGGGATACTTATCGCCACCCATGGACGAGGGAGCGGCGACACAGGAGCCAACTAATCCTCTGCTGACAGAGGCAACCGAGCCTCAACGTAGTCTGCTCGAACTGGTGCTGCGCAGCTACAAAGAGTCGAACGAGTGGCCGATCTTCCAGTACCCGGACCTCACCCTCGCGCAGCAGCCTGAGCCGCTCGACGCGCTCTCCGTCCTGCTCAGCTGCCCCCGGGTTCACTATCCGTCGGGGATGAGCGCCTACGGCTGGTTCTGGGTCACGGACAACCGGCTTGGGACTCCCCACCCGGGTGATCGGATCGGGCTGTCTGTAGTGGGAATGTCCAGAATCAGGGATTTCGCACTGGGGAGGTGGGCCGAGGGCGAGATCAACCGGTTTTTCGACGCGCTTCACTACGTAGTGACCCGGGAGCTGGAGGTGAAACCGTCACCCGCAGCGGTGCAAGAGATCGTGGTCGGCTCGGAAGAAATACGCGTAAACCCGCTCACTCCAATTGCACTCACTGGCGGATTGTCCGCCGAAGAACTGGAACGGCTCCGCACGGTCCTCGAACATGAGCCGCCCACTCAGAACCACACTCGCCCGGACCCGTCGGGCGCAGGTTGGACGGTTCGGCCGGGCGTATCAACTCGGCCTTACGACGGCATCTGGAACGTTGAGCACTACGCCGAAAAGGTCATCGCAGAGATCGCGCCACCCCAACCTGAGACGGAGCCTGAGCCTACCCTGGTCTCGTCGTTCGCCATCCCCGAGGCCCTCGACTATTTGAACCTGGTCTGGAACAAGTGCGAAGGCGACGATCTGTTCCTGTTTCGGAAGGGCACCGCTCCGGCAATCCTCAGCCACGACTGCCAGACCAAGCAGGACTTCGATTCGTGGGTGACCGCTCTCTACGGGATTCTCTGCACCGTCCGCATCCCAGGGACCGACCGGGATCGTCGGCCCTCAGACATAAGACGCTTTCTCGCCGAGCGCCACCCGCCCGACGGAACTCCTCGGACGGACTCCTCCGTCGCAGTCCTGGAGGCGATCTTCGAGCTGCGCGATGGGATCCAGCACCCGGGCGCCGGGGCCAAGCAGCTTCAGGCGATGAGGCTGCTGGGAGTGAAGTTGCGGATTACGGACTGGGAGCCGACCTGTCTGGGCGTCCAGGCGCGTGTGGTTGCGGCGCTAAACGCTCTCCGCGAGGACATCGAGCTGCTCGACGACTTAGGCGGCTAGCGGGTCTCCCGCCTGGCCTCCACGTAGCGGTCGATGCGCACGTTCCATCAGCCCAGAGCGAGGCTCATCTGAGGATCCTTGAGGTCCTCCGGGGCGTGGACGGGAACCCTGGCCTCTTCGAACCAGTGCCGAACGCGGGCGCACGAAGCTTGGACCTGGTCGCTGCTGTCATCCAGGGGTGGTTGGATGACCGCCCTGCCGGGCAGCTTGAGGCGTTCGATGCCGTACAGGAAGTGCCCAGCGTCGCGCTCAGCAGGGATCGGATCCCTCTTGATGGTCGCGAACGAGAGCACGTCCCACACCACTGCCCCCTGCGGTCGATCGACCACGGCGTCAAAGACAAAATCTCCGAGGTACTCGCCCCGGCGCACTCCCCATCCGCGCTTTCGAAGGGCAATTACGACCTGGTCGGTGACGACGCCCTTGCTGAGTGAGCGCGGAGTGCTAACGGGTTGGACTAACGCCTTGTAGAGCGCGTGAAGAGTGAGGTCGGGATCCGGGACGGCAGTTGCTCGCGGAGGGGTGACGTAGAGCGACTGGGACAGAGTCTCGCTCAGGGAGCGCAAATGGCTCAAGTCAGGGCGATGCTTTTCCCCGAACTGCGACTCCAGGCCTTGGAGGATGGTGTCCAGAAAGCCCTGCTGCCGAACGTCCTGGCTCAGTGAGCTGGGAGGAGCAATGCGGATCCCGCCAAATTGGCCCTCTGAATCAACCAGTACAACCGCGATGTTGCGCGCTTCGTCTCTGGTCGCATTTGGTCGCCAGCGGACCACCGAGTAAAAGCCGCGATCTAGGCGATTCACGTCCACGCCTTCATCACCTCCCTGACCAGGGGCCGCCGAGCCGCTAGCCACGTTGCTATCTCTAGGCGACGGCTCGCCGGACTCCTCCAGGATTCCCCGAGGGGTATTCCAGCCACCGCATCGAGTATCTGCTGATCGGTCACCGCCTCGATCTGATCTGCCGCCGCCGCAACGCTCGCCGCGTCGCTCCCCAGCTTCGGGTCCAAGCCTTTGATCGAGAGCAAATTCAGGGTGGGGTCCACTACCGGATTGGTCGCCGTGAAGCACTCTCCGTGGTCGATGGATCGTACCTTGCCCGTCTTCAGGTTGATCAGAACCTGGACATCACCGACGCCGATCCAGGTCTGGAAGGCCACTACCAGGGCGCGGGCCTTCGGGTCCACGAGCTTGGCATCGAACTTGGCCTCGAAGTCTTCAGGAGTCAGCTTGTCGAGGTCGCGGCTGTTCATCACGTTCTGCTCATCCTCCGAGCCGACGACCACGCCGATCAGGTGGTCTGCCGACCCGCCAGCCGGTGTGGCCTCGGGCGTGACTCGGATGATTCGGGCCACGGGTCCTGCTCCAACCTTCGATGCCAATCGCCCGCCGATCAGCTCCGCCACCAGACCTTGCTGCGCCCTGCCCTTGACCCAGTAGGTCTTCCCATCCACGCAGATGAAGGTGTGGGCTTGTGAGTGGGTACCCGGGGAAGTCCGACCTTCCCAACTCAGGGCCTCACGCACTTCGTAGCCCCTCGCGTCAAGGCTGGTGAGCGACACCAGATCGATCGGCACGCGGGGATCATAGGTCTAGCCCAGGCCCGTGGGGCACCGATCAGCCCACGGCACGCGCAACATAGCGGTAGGCCGGAGCCTGGCGAGGGCCGGGGTCTGGCGCGCGCTTTAGGGCAGGTGGTAGCCGGGGAGGAGACTTCATGGACGAGATCGAAGTCGTGGTCGATAGATCGGTTGGCGGACAGAACCCCAAGTTCGAGGGCAACTTTTGGGAGATCGATGCACAGGGCGCGCTCACTGTCTTCTCGGGGAGTCGGAGTAGCACCTTCCGGCAGCTCGGCTCCTTCAACGTCGGCAAGTGGGTGACGGTCACGCGCCTGACCCCCGCTGAAAAGTAGGCTCACCAGGCCCCTCGGCGGACGACCACCACGCTCCGCTGTTCCGATCGTGATGCCACACCCCCGCCAACGTGCGGCTGCGGACGGTCATCTACGGCGAGACGCGGAAAGAGGTCGAGCGCAAGCTCCAGGCGCTTCGAAACAACCTCGACAAGGGCCTCGGCGCGCCCGACGGGCGGACCACTGTCGCCGCCTTTCTCGATGGCTGGCTGGAGCGCCGACAGAACCTCAAGCCTGCCACTCGCCTCCGGTACGCGGGCCTTATTCAGCACCAGCTCACCCCGCACCTCGGCCACATCCGGCTGGCGAAGCTCACCCCCGAAGACGTGGACGCGATGGTGGCCCGCGTCCAGCAGGACGGGCGCAGCGTGAGGACCGCGGCCCACTGAGCGGTGCTGCGGACTGCCCTCAACGGCGCGCTCAAGCGGGGCCAGGTGGGGCTCAACGTCGCAGCCCTGGCCGAGCCGGTGACGGTGCCAAAGGCCGCCCACACCCTGCTGACGGTCGAGGAGATCCACAAGCTGCTGGACGCGGTCGCCGGGACCGCCATCGAGAACATGGTGGTGCTCGCCCTCAACAGCGGGATGCGAATGGGCGAAGTCTTGGGCTTGCGGTGGTCCGATGTGTCGCTGGACACCGGGCAGCTCACCGTCACTCATGCCCTCCAGCGGCTCAACCGCGAGAACCGCCTGGTGGAACCCAAGTCCGAGACCGGCAGGCGCACTCTGACACTGCCGGGAGCCGCGATCGAAGCGCTCAGAGCCGAGCGGCAGAGCCAAGTTGAGCACCAGCTCGCGGCTGGCCCCAAGTGGAAGCCAGCCATCGAGGGCCTGGTCTTTACCGACGAGCTGGGAGCGCCCCTAGAGGGCACCACGGTCCTGTTCTGCTTCCAGCGAGCGCTCAGGCTGGCGGGGATCCCCCGGCTGCGCTTCCACCACCTGCGACACCTTCACGGGGCGCTCCTGCTGCTGGACGGGGTGGACATTGCCACCGTCCGGGACGTGCTCGGGCACAGCTCGATCGCCCTCACCGCCGACACCTACGCCGGGATCATGGCCGCCCTCAAAAAGGACGCCGCCGAACGCTTCGAGCGGCTGCTCCGACGGCCGGGCTAACAGGCGCTAGCCTCCGCTCGGTACCTCGGGGTCAATCGGCGCGACGGAAGGTGTGGTCGTCGACTCAAATCGACGCTCAGGGACGTCTATCACCGTATGACCCAGCTCTGATCGGGCGAGGCGCGATAGCTCGGCTAGCGATTCGTGAAGTCCCCCCTCGACCACGGTGGTGAACTGTTTCATCCAATCTTGGTCCACGAGTTCGTCCTCGAGGTTGGTCGCAATCTTGTACAGCGCTCCACACTGCTTCCAGATTCGGTCAGTGACACTCACGGCCTCTGGCGAGCCTTCCATGCGGACCCTAACTCGAGCCTCCGACAGGGCGGACTGCTCCGTCCCCCACCACTCATAGCGCCCGATCTTCTCCTCGGGAGTTGGATTCGACCCTAACTTCGACTCGTCACGAAGGGATTGGCCCAGGACCACCAACTTATATGAAAGCCGATCAGCGCGGTCCATCACGTCGCGGTATGAAGCGGCCAGCCGAGCCTTGTCCGCCTCAGCCATGGCAGCCTCGCGGACCTTCTCCGCCTCTACTCCAGTGAAATTGCGCTGCTTTTCTGACTCCAGGGCATCGTCCGCTCGTGCGGCCTTCGCGGACCTTTCAGTCCGCCACGTCACCAGCAGGGAGGTCGCTGCCGAGATCGCAGCACCGCTCGCGCCCGCGATGAGTAACGACCCTAGGTCCGCCACCCGACGAAGTCTATGCCCGTGCCCGCCCTACGTCGATCGTCGCCATGTGGGGCCGTGCTGCCTATGAAAGCCAAGTTGAAAGCCAGCGGTGCCAGAAACGAGCCGACGCTGCCCGACGCTACGGCACCGATTTGAGATCAGAAGAGGCCACGGGGCGAATATCCGATCTGCCAGTGGACGGTCTTGAAAACCGCTGGGGCTGCAAGGTCCTCGGGGGTTCGAATCCCTCTCCCTCCGCCATTTTGAGATCAAACTGTGGCTGATCAGGCTGTGCCGTCGACGCCCGATTTGCGGCTTTGATACCAACCCTGATACCAACCCGCCTTGAGTCCCTACGCGCACACCGTTCTCGGTAGATCCAAGGCTACGAATTTGGGAGCGCGGGTTCAAATCCGTCTGGGCGCGCCGTTCTCCGAGATTAAGTCTGGCTCTCGGGCTGGGTGCTCGCCGACTTTGACGGCAAAACGGGCGTGGCCAGCCGAAGGTGCCCTGTGGCCAGCGGCTAGACCTGCCGCTGTCGCCGGGGGCGGCTCCCGTAACCGCGCCCCTGCCTGCCGGACACGGTGCCGCAGGGTGTGGGGGCGGCCTACGGCGGTCACAGCCCCACAGTCCGCTGCCAGCTCAGCCCCACCGCAGCCTTACGCGTCCTGGTGTCCCGAAGGGTAGCGTGGCAAAACGAAGCGAGATCGGCTTGGCGCCAGACCGAATTCAGACCGTTGCGGTGACTCGCCCCGGGTCAGGGGCTCGGCCCGACCATCCCCGGTCAGTCCCGCGATCTGGCCGCGAGGGCGCCAATGGCGAGCAGGAGGATCAGGACGACGACGACCAGGGTTCCCCACGAGCTGGCCTCGGGCGCGGAATCGCCTGGGCCCGGGCTCGGCGCGGCCCCGCCGCCAGCCGGGACCGGGGGGTCGGGCCCCTCCGCAGATGGACGGGGGGACTGGCGGCGATCTGGCGAGCCCGGTACCCGGCTACGTCCGCCGCGTGGGCGGTCCGGCACTCACCGCACCGGCAGCCATTCCGCCAGCACGACACAGTGCGGCAGGGGTGCGGGAGCTCGATGTACGCGGTCAAAGCCTCACAGTACGCTGCCAGCGCAGTCCCACCTGGAACGCGGGGGCCCGGCTGGCAGCCCCACCCCCTCTTCACCGCCCCGCCGCCGGGGCCATCTCGGCTCAAGCACCGACCACGGGCCGCTGCGGGCGATCCGCAATGGGGGTGCCCCCAACCCAGGCGCCGGCGAGATCGAGCCGGCCGGTTGAGGCACCGGTCCCTGAGGAAATTCGTAGGGACCGACCCGGTCCCGTCTCGACTGGGCCCGGCGCAGTACCAGGGTGATCCACCCGCAGCCTCGACGCTCGGCTAGACTCGCCCCTAGAGTTGACTCAATTCGAGACTAGGCGAGCAGATCTAGGGCCGATCACAGGCGAAACAAGGAGACCAAGCTGATGATCGAGGTCGCCATCCTCCGGGCTGGACCGGCAATGGCAACCAAATCGTCCGAGCCGCGGCTTGACGGTAGACGTGTGGCTTGCCCCGGTCACCGGAGGGTCCATTGGACCTGGCTTACTCAATGAAGGATTGGTTGGTCGTTTGTACCGCGGACAACTGGAAGATCTGTGCCAGAGAGGGGCTACTGGGCTTGGGCCATCGCGGTGCGAGCAAGCTAAGCCGAATGTCCGAGGGCGACCGGATTTGGGTCTATGTCAGCACAGCGTTTGTCGGCCGGCAGTATCCCAAGGTCCGGCAGATCCAGGCTTTAGTCCGTGTCACGGGACCAGTCGAACACCTTCAGCACCCACCATGGAAGGCACGTGGATCAGAGCGATTCGCGGTGGCTCGACCCATCAAGGCGGAGCGGACACTCGACATTCCCGGTGACTTTTTGTCCAGGCTCAGTTTCGCCCGGGGAAGGGCCATGTGGGGGCCGCCCCTACTGAACGCCCCCCTCTTGCTCACGCCAGCTGACGTTGCCAAGCTCACCGCCTACCGACGGCGGGAGGTTCACAATCTCCCTTGATTTACTGCCGTCTCGATCGCTCTGCTCCCCTGAGCTGGCTGCCGACCGTGAGTGCCTCTGGGGCGGTCCCGCGGCGTCCTCGTGCCAGCCTCTGACCGACGACTAGTGAAGAGAATTACCAAAGCGGATCCGGAGGCGCACTCATGTGACCTAGTCGCTGCGAATATCAACAAGCTCGCCACCCTGTTTCCCGACGCGTTCACAGAGGGGCTCATCGATCTTGAGGCGCTTCACCAACTCCTGGGCTCGGCAGTCGAGGGCGGCGAAGAGAAGTTTGCCCTCACCTGGCGAGGCAAAGGTCGAGCCAGGCAACTTGCCCTAACACCCTCCACCGGATCACTCCGCCCGTGTTTCGACGAGAGCTTTGAGTGGAATGCCACGCAGAACCTCATGATTGAGGGCGACAATCTGGAAGTCCTGAAGCTTCTACAGAAGAGCTATTCCGGGTCCGTGAAGCTCATATACATTGATCCCCCGTACAACACCGGTAGTGATGTCATCTATCCTGACGATTTTCGCGACGGTATCCGCAATTATCTACGAATCACAGGTCAGATCGACGAAAACGGCACACGTCTCACAACGAACCCTGAGACTTCCGGCCGCTACCACACTGACTGGCTGAACATGATGTACCCCCGGCTTAAGCTAGCGCGCGCCCTGCTCCGTGAAGATGGCATCTTGATGATCAGTATCGACGACACTGAGCTGGCCAATCTGACTCGCATGTGCGCTGAGATTTTCGGCGAGGAAAACAAGTGCGGATACTTTGTGTGGGAAAAGAAGAAGAAGCCATCTTTTCTCGACTTAAACATGGGTACTGTAACAGATTTCATTCTTTGTTTCGCTAAGCGAAGAGAGTCCTCACCGCCCTTCTCCGCGGGTTCAGTTGAAGAGGGGAAGAAGTATCCGTTCAACAACGCGGGCAATGGCATTCAGACTCTGACCTTCCCAGCACGGACCGTTACCTTCGGGTGCGGTAACCAATCCGTCCCGGCCCAGGATATGAGTGAAGGGAATATCAAGACTGAGCTCCTCGACGATCTAGTGATCGAAGCTGGGAGCAATGCTGGTCCATTTCGCCTTAGAGGCGAATGGCGTTACTCCCAGGAGAAGCTGGATGAGTTCGTGGCCGCTGGCGCCGAGATCCTGGTAAGCAAGCTCCCATTCCGCCCAAACTATGTGAATCGGTCCGGGGAGGCGAAGAAGACTTCCAACCTGCTTTCGTATCGCACAAACGGCGTGCCGACCAATGAGGACGCCACCGAAGAGATGCGAAAGCTCTTCGGTGCTGACGTGATGAGCCATCCCAAGCCGTCCGGTCTGCTGAAGTACCTAATCCGGGCGGTCACAGGAGACGGTGACCTCATAATCGATTTCTTCGCCGGCTCAGGAACTACCGCTCACGGACTTTGGCTGTGTGACGCCGAAGAGATGACGAGACGCAAGTTCATTCTTGTCCAGCTACCGGAGCCGACGCGCACCCAGGATACGGATGGTGAGTGGCACGAGACAGCCGCCTGGGATGCTGGATTTGCGACTATTGCCGACCTGACCAAGGAGCGCCTGCGTAGGTCAGGCAAGCAGGTTCTCGCTGAGTCGGCCGACTTCGGAGGAGATCTTGGGTTTCGCGTATTCCGACTCGACTCGAGCAACATTCATGAATGGGACCCAGATCCAGACAACATCGAGGCATCTCTACTCGCTTCTATGGAGCATCTTAAAGAAGATCGAAGCGAGCAGGACATTCTGTACGAGTTGTTGCTGAAACGGGGACTACAGCTGACCGCGCCGATCGACACACGGGAGTTAAGTAACAAGACGGTCTACAGTGTAGGTCGCGGGGACCTCATCGTCTGCCTCGCAGACTCGATCGATCGCTCAGAGATTGAGCCTATCGCGCTTGGCATCGCGTCCTGGCGAGACGAGCTTCGACCGTCCGCCGAAACTGTCGTCATCTTCAGAGACAGTGCGTTCTCCGACGATGTTGCCAAGACGAATTTGGCGGCAATCCTGGAGCAACGAGGGATAGCCACCGTGCGGAGCCTGTAGAAACGCGGGGTGAGACTGCACTTCGATCCCAATCTGGACTTCCAGCACGATGCCATCGAGGCCGTGTGCAACCTATTCCGTGGGCAGGAGATCTGCAGGACGGAGTTCACGGTAACCAACACCTCGACAACTGGGCAGCTGGAGCTAGGGGTGGTCGAAACAGAACTCGGCATTGGGAATCGACTCTCTTTGAGAGACGATGCATTGCTCAGCAATCTAATCGATGTCCAGCTTCGCAACGGTATCGCGCCTTCAGCCGTTTTGGGTTCGGGAGATTTCACGATCGAGATGGAGACAGGGACCGGCAAGACCTACGTCTACCTCCGGTCCATCTTCGAGTTAAACAAGCGCTTCGGATTCGCAAAGTTTGTGATCGTAGTTCCTTCGGTGGCGATCAAAGAAGGCGTGTACAAGACATTGCAAATGACGGAAGAGCACTTTCGTGCTCTGTATGCTGGAGTTCCATACGAGTACTTTCTGTACGACTCCACCAAACTCGGGCAGGTTCGGGGTTTTGCAACCAGCTCGCAGATACAGATTATGGTCGTGACTGTCGGTGCTATCAACAAGCAGGCTGTGAACAACCTATACAAGGACACTGAGAAGACGGGCGGCGATCGACCGATTGACTTGATCAGGGCAACGGCCCCGGTCGTGATCGTAGACGAACCGCAGAGCGTTGATGGTGGGCTCGGCGGTCGGGGAAGGGAAGCGCTCAACGCCATGGACCCACTGTGCACCCTCCGCTATTCGGCCACCCATGTGCACGCCTACCACATGGTCTACCGTCTCGATGCCGTCGACGCTTACGAACGGAAGCTAGTAAAGCAAATCGAGGTCGCGTCTGCAACGGTCGCCGATGCATTCAACAAGCCGTTCGTCCGGTTCATCGGACCTGTTGTTCGCGGCAGACGTGTGGTCGGCGCTAAGGTGGAGCTTGACGTGAAGAGCTCCTCAGGTGTGCGGAGAGCCGAGGTAGTAGTCGAAGATGGTGACGACTTAGAGCTAGTGGCTAATCGAGACGTGTATCGTGGCTGCCGAGTTGGCGAAGTTCGGGCGGGCAGAGGGGCGGAGCTCTTAGAGTTGCGCGTACCGGGTGACGAGCGGTATCTGGCACTTGGCGAGACGTTTGGCGATGTCGACTCGTTAGCGGTCCAGCGGCAGATGATCCGCAGAACTATCCGAGAGCATCTCGACAAAGAGAGGCGCTTGCGGCCGATCGGGATCAAAGTCCTGTCCCTGTTCTTCGTCGACGCCGTTGAGAAGTACAGGCTCTACGACGAAGGGCGTCCAGTGAAGGGCGAATATGCGCAGATCTTTGAGGAAGAGTATCAGCGCCTTGCGCATCACCCTGATTACGAGGAGCTGTTCGAAGGAGTCGACATTCCAGCCAGTGCTACGGACGTGCATGGCGGGTATTTCTCGATCGACAAGCGAGGCGGATGGGCGGATACCACCGAGGGGACTCAGGCCGGTCGAGAGGATGCAGAGCGAGCCTACAGCCTGATCATGAGAGACAAGGAGGGACTCCTGAGCTTAGAGACTCCCCTCAAGTTTATTTTCTCGCACTCGGCACTAAGGGAGGGCTGGGACAATCCCAACGTCCTCCAGATCTGCTCGTTGCGAGAAATGCGGTCGGTGCTTGAACGGCGCCAGGCGATTGGACGCGGTCTTCGCCTGTGTGTGAACCAAGAGGGTGAGCGCCAGCAAGGGTTTGAGATCAATACGCTGACCGTCGTCGCGTCTGAGAGCTACGAAGCATTCGCTGAAGGACTACAGAATGAGATCGAAAAAGACACGGGAATTCGGTTCGGCATGGTCGAGAAGGACACATTTGCCTCTCTAATAGTGTTAGCAGAAGACGGATCGTTTACCCCGCTTGGAGCTGAGAGGTCATCAAAGCTATGGGAGTTCTTGAGGAGCGATGGCTATATCGACGGCCATGGACACATCGAGGACAGCTTGAGGCAATCGCTCAAGGATGAGACCCTGTCGGTGCCGCAGGAGTTCGGAGCGAAGCTCCCCCAGATTGTCAGCGTCTTACGCAAGTTAGCAGGCTCGCTGCGGATCAGAAACGCAGACGAACGGAAGGAAGTCGCGGTACGCAAGGCTGTGCTTCTTAGTCCCGAGTTCGGAGAGCTTTGGGTTCGGATAAAGCAGAAGACTGCTTATCGCGTTGATTTCGATGACAAGAGGCTCATCGAGGATTGTGTCAGCGCACTGCGTGAGGCGCCTCCGGTCATGAGAACACGGTTGGAGTGGCGAAAGGCCGGCATCGCTATTGGCCATGGTGGAGTTGACGCATCCGAGTTGGCAGGTTCCGTCTCTATCCCGCTCGATGAAGCCGACATGGTGCTCCCGGATCTGGTCTCCCAAATCCAGGACGGCACGCAGCTCACACGCCGGTCGATCGTGGAGATACTCCTAGAAAGCGGAAGAGTAGCGGACTTTCGGCGGAATCCGCAAGAGTTTATTGATCTCACAACTGATGTCATGAATCGGTGCAAACAACTCGCCATAGTCGACGGGATACGGTACCAGCGCATCGGCACGTCCGAGTATTACGCACAAGAACTGTTTGAGAAGGTTGAACTAACTGGCTATCTGAAGAACATGCTAGTGGATGCGAAGAAGTCCGTTTATGAGAATGTTGTGTACGACTCCGAGCTGGAAGGCGACTTCGCAGGCGAGCTCGAATCCGCCGATACGGTTAAAGTGTACGCAAAGCTTCCGGGCTGGTTCACGGTGCCAACTCCGCTCGGGAGCTACAACCCGGACTGGGCTGTTGTGGTCGGTGACGAAGGCGAAGAGAGGCTCTATTTCGTGGTTGAAACCAAGGGCAGTGTGTTTGCTGATGATCTGCGCGGGAGTGAGAGGGCTAAGGTTGCGTGCGGTAAGGCTCACTTTAGCGCCCTTGCCGAGGGTGAGTCGCCAGCCCGGTACGTGGTAGCTCGGACTCTGGCTGACGTCTTGGCGTACGCGTAGGCCCTAGGCAGGCCCGAGCTAGACGCGAACCCTCCGGTTGCGCAGCCGACAGGCGCGTCGCCGTGGGACGCTTGACCGTTCCGTTGCGCCGTGCCCACTCAGGCTGGCTGTGTCCGTCGCCACCGATCCGTCTGACGCGGCAGATTTGACAGCCTAAGTGACAGCCCAACGAGCGGACAGATGGGTCGCGGCACAGACGCCGCTGGACGTCGATCGGGCCAGATCGATCTCACACTGGGCATGTGCGGAGGTGTCTGGACGAGTTCCCTGAACTTGAAGCCGGCGGAATCGCGCCAAGACGGCATGGAGTCCGCAAGGATTTACTTACGGACTGGTCCTCCTTGGGCCGGTGGCGATCTTGACTAGGCCGGGCCTGTGGCTACCCCTTTTCGGACCGGCAAGAGTCACCGCTCTGGAGAAGCTGCGGGACGCATGGCACCGGTCTTCCGAGGAGAGCCCCGGGGATTACCTCCCCCAACGTTCGAATCTCGCGCAGTCAGTCTCGACGAGTTCGTTGTGCTTAGAAGTCGTCTAGGCACCAAGGTGGAGGATCCCACCCCAAAAGCCGATCCGCCTGGGTGGCCGCCCCTGAGGACACCTCTTCGATCCGACCGGCTCGGGCCAGAGCGCCGTAGCAGAGTTGGCCCAGATAGCCGCAACTCAACTCCGCTACCCCGAGGCGTAGATCGGGCCGCTCTTCGGTTACCCCACACGCGCCCACTCCGCCTTGGACTCGGAGGTGGAACCGTCCTCTCACCTCGGGAATGACGTCGTCAGAGACCTCAAACACCAGGTCACCGTCCTGCTGGTAGCGGCGTCCCGTGAGGGCTCCGGGCACGTCCAGGAGGCGAGCCCAGATGCCGGTTTGCCACAGGACCTCGATCCGCTGCGGATCACGGACCATCCAGAGCACCGGTTCGTCGACCGGACGCTGGCGAGCCTCGACCTTGGTGACGAGGTCCAGATTCACCACATAGCGCCAGAGATCCGCTGCTGCCCCAGGGGCCTCCGCAACGAGCTCGGTCACCACCGCAGTTGCCCGAGGGCCAGACGAAGACCACCCGGGGCGAATCCGGTAAATGACGTATCCGTCAGGCGTTTCGCCGTGTATCACGAAGTAGTGATGGGCCTCGTTCGCCGGCAGGTGGGGGTCGTCGTCGGCGCTGAGGAACTCCCAGGTCGTGTGGTCGCGAGTGACCAGGCCGGGACGGGTCTCGACGACTCGCTGGTAGACCTTTGGCATGATTTGGAGCGCCTCCTCCCGGCCGACCATGCGAAGCGCACCGGAGACCGTCTCATGACGGAGCGTCGCGTCCGAGGTCTCGAAATTCAGCTGCAGCCGCCGGGTCGCCGGTCCGAAGCCGAAGCGGCCGTAGATCGATCCCTCTGATGCCCAGAGGATCGCCAGCGGAGTCCCGGCGATGCGCGCCTGGCGGAGCTGCGCGTCCATCATTGCCCGGAGCAGGCCGCGGCGGCGATGGGTGGGGAGAACTCCCACGGCAGTGATCCCGGCAACCGGGCACCGGCTTCCCGGCACGCTGAGGGTCATCGGGAGGGCGGCGGAGGTCCCCACGACTGCCCCATCCTCGAAGGCGGCAAGGGTCATCTCGGGCGTGACCTGCTGGTGGAACCACCGGTCATGCCAGGGATTCCGGCGCTCGCCGAAGGCGCCGGCCATCACATCGATGAAGGACTCCAGCTCACTCTCTTTGACGGCTCGCAGCTCAGCCATGACCAGCCGAGGATATCTGGACTCCGGCCGCGCAGCCACCGGCCGACCACTTCGGCTGCCGGCTCGGGGGAGAAGGAGTCCTAGGGTCTCGAGCCGGGCGGAGCGTGAGCGGATGTCTGCGATACTCGGGCGGCGGATAGCCGGTCACCTGCGCTTGAGGATCCCCCAACCGATGTCCCCCAACAGGCTCTTCCATGGGGAGCTGGTTCGACTGGCCGCCCCCCGTCCCGAGGACGCGGACGCCTTCTCTAGGTGGAGTGAAGACGGCGAGTATCGACGCCTGGCTGACACCGATGCGCCCCGACCTTTGCCGGCGGAGTACTTCGCCGAGCGCGACGAGCTCTCGGAGCCGCGACTGGATGCCTTCGAGTTCCGCATCCGCACGCTCGAGGAGGACCGGCTGGTCGGCTTCGTCGCGCTTTTCAGCATCGAATGGCCTAACCGCCATGGGTGGATCGCGGTCGGCATCGGGGATCCGGCGGACCGGGGCAGGGGATTTGGCAAGGAGGCGGTCAGCCTATCCCTGCGCTTTGCCTTCCACGAGCTGGGGCTGCGCCGGCTCAGTCTCGACGTGATCGCGGATAACCCGGCCGCGATCGCTCTCTACCGGGGCCTGGGCTTCGAGGAGGAGGGTCGGCTGCGGGAGCGGGTCTACCGGGATGGCGTCACCTCGGACCTCATCTACATGGGTCTGCTCCGGCGCGAATGGGAGAAAACCCTCAGTGCCTCTTCGGCCGGATCCGCCGCGGGCGGGGGTTGAGTCCAAAGTGCAGACTCCGCCTTCCATCCCACCGGATCCCGGGAGCTGGCTTCCCTGGTCGCGCCGCACTCAGATGCGGGCCTCAGACGCCGACCGGGAACAAGCGGTCACCGAGCTCGCGGAGCACCACGTCCAGGGCCGATTGACATCGGATGAGCTAAGCGACCGCTCCCGGCTCGCCTACCAGGCCAAGACCAGCGGTGAGCTGAACGATCTGATGGCGGACCTCCCGGGCAGGTCGAGAGGGCCGCTGGTGGTCTGGGAAGGAGTACGAGCTCTGCGGTCGACCGGGCCCTTCCCCGGCTTGGGCTACGTCGGGTTCTGGCCCCGGGCGGGTGCGCTGTGGGCGGACACGATCCTGGTGGGAGTGACCGTCGGTAAATTGCAGCCGCTGACCCACAGCACCGAGGGAGCGATCGTGGCGGGGGTCCTGCCTCTTGCCTACTTCGTCGTTCTGTGGGCGACCACCGGACGGACCGTCGGGCTCTGGCTCGTGGGGGGTCGGGTAGTTCGACAGGAGGACGGGGGCCGGCTAGGGCTGGGCCGCAGCTTGATCCGGCTGGTGGGCTACCTGGTCGATACCGCCAGCTGCTTTGTGGGCTTCGCCTGGGCGGGGGTCGACCGGCGCAAGCAGGCCTGGCACGACAAGATGGCCGGCACCTACGTGGTCCGCAAGCTGCGCTGATCCCCCGCCCCGGGGCTCTCGGCCACTGCCCGGACCCGGACCGGCCAGCCATTCGCCGCGAAATCGCCGCGAGAGCCGGTGAAGCGCGGCCAGGAAAGGCAGCCCGAAGACGAGGACCATGAGGGCGTTGCCCCCCGCCCGGAATGCGTCGTAGCCGGCCGAAGTCACGAAGTAGTACTTGGCGAAGTGGACCAGGGCGACGCCGGGCGCGAGCGATGGGCTCCAGCCAATCTGGGGTGAGGCGACGTAAAAAGTCCAATTCCAAATGTCCATGACCGCCCCAAACCCGAATCCAGTAACGATGCCCACCCCAGCCAGCAGCACGACGTCCCGGCGGCCAGGTCGCTGGTGGGCGAAGGCCAGCCCTAGGAGCCCGGCGCAGGCCCCCACCCAGCCTACCGCGAAGATTTGGTAGGGCACCCAGGGACCGATCCCTCCTGTCACCAAGGCGGAGACCAGCAGCGAGGTAGCGCCCAGGAGGAATCCGAACTCGGGGCCCAAGGCGTAGCCGCCACATAACACCAAAAGGAAGATCGGGCTAAAACCGCCGATGCCGGTCACCAGGGCGGCCCTGAGACCCGCGTCAACCGCGCTCAAGGCGGCGAGGAGGGCGAGCTGGCGGGCGTCCATCCTTCTGGTCCCGACCTCGATAGCGAGCAGTCCCAAGACTGCGCCCAGTCCGATCGCCAGGGCTGGGGTGGCGGCCGGGAGACCCAGCCCACCGAACGGCCACAGGAAGAGACCGACTCCCAGCGCTGAGATCAGCAACAGGATCATGCTGCCCTCTGGCTTCGCTCTCTGAGCTGTCCTGAGGCGAGCTCCTGGACCCGGTCGCCGATCTGCTGAGCGAGCTGCGTATCACTGGTGGCGACCAGGATCGCCGAGCCCTCCCCGGCCAACCGGTCCAGAACCCGCTGCAGCAGCTGGCGGGAAGTGGGGTCGGCTCCGCGAGTGGGTTCGTCCAGGAAGACCATCTCGGGACCCCCGACCAGCACCGCCGCGAGAGCGGCCCGCTGCCGCTGGCCGGTGCTGAGGTCCCGAGGATCCTTACCAGCCAGCGAGGAAAGCTGGAAATCTTCCAAGATGGGCCACGGGCTGCAGTCCAGCCTGAGCCAGCGGATGGTTTGGCTGACCTCCTCCACCAGGCTCGCCTGATGCAGCACCCCGCCCGGCTCCTGGGGCAGATACGCGCAGCGGCCGGGGCGGCGCTGCACCGACCCGGACAGCGGTCGAAGGAGTCCGGCGACGGTGCGGAGGAGAGTGGTCTTGCCGCTGCCGTTAGGCCCGGTCAGGCAGAGCACCTCTCCCTGATGGCAGTCGAGATTGATGGAGGTCGCCACCGGCGCCTGATGGCCGACTGTCAGCTCGCTCACCTCCCAGGCCGAGGGCCCCAGCGAGCGGGGGGGGCGGGCGCCCACCGATGCCGGTGCCCGTCTAGAGCCGCCCGTGGCCGTGATCGAGCCTTGGTTGAGCTCCAGATGTCGGGACCCGGGGGCTTCCACCCGCCAGGGCCGATGCTCGGCCACCACCACGGCCCTTCCCTGGGAGGCCAGCCGCTGGCACTCCAACTGCAGAGCGCCAGCTCCGAGATCATCGAGCTGAGAGGTCGGCTCGTCCAGGACTAGCAGTCGGGGCCGCATCGCCAGGGCGGCCGCCAGCGCTACCCGTTGGCGCTGGCCGCCGGAGAGAGTGGCGATCCGCCGCTCGGCGAGCTCCGGGATCCCCATCGACTGGAGCGCGACCGCCACCCGGTCTGCGATCTCATTCGCCGGGAGGCCCAGATTCTCCGGTCCGAAGGCGACCTCGCGCCTTACCGTGGCCAGTACGAACTGGGACTCAGGCTCCTGGAACACCATGGCCACCTCGCGGGCCAACCGCCGGGTCGAGGTCAAGCGGAGATCCTGGTCCAGGACCCAGGCTCTCCCCCGCGCCTGCCCGCCGTGGAAGTGCGGCACCAGCCCGTTGAGGCAGCGCAGCAGGGTCGTCTTGCCGCTCCCGGAGGGCCCATTGAGGAGGGTCAGGCCCGCGCCCAACTGAAAAGTGATCTGATCGAGGGAGAACCTCTCGCTCTCGGGGTAGCAGTAGCCGAATTCCTCGAACTGGGCGAACTCGGTCACGGCAGCAAGGCTGGAATGAAGAGTCCCAGGCAGCACAGAGCCGGCCACCAGCTGAGGGTCGGCAGAGTTAGAGCGGGGTAGGGCTGCCAGGCTGGGAGCTGGCCGAAGACTAAGGCCGCGATGAACCCGCCGATTGCGGCGGCCGAGGTGGCCGCGATCACCAGGTCGGTTACTCGCCATCTCGACGTGGTCAGCGCCGTGCGCGGGCCGGAGCCGAAGGCCCGCGCCTCCATGGCCTCGGCGAGCAACACCGAGCCCTCGATGGTGGTGAGCACCGACGGCACCACGACGGCTGTCCAGGAGCGCATTCCCTTGGGCCGCCAGCCCCGCATGTGCTGGGCCTCGCGGACCGCCACGAAGCTGTGGCCGAGCCGCGGGACCAAGGTCATGGCCGCGCCCAGGGCCGCCCCAGTCCGGGAGAGCAGAGCCGGCAGGGAGTCCACCAGCTGGTACGACTCGACCACCAAGGAGAGGCTGACCCCGGCGACGATGCAAGCCGCCAGCCCGAGCGCCAGGTCCAGACCGTAGGCGGCCCCCTCCAGGGTGAGGGGTCCCCCCAGGGCAGGCAGCCAGCCCGGCAGCGACACCAGGACGGTCTGGCCGGTGTGGCTGAGCAGGACGTTGAACAGGACGGTCAGCAGGGCAGCCACGCCCACCGCCCACAGGACCGGACGCAGCCGGGTCTCCACCCGTCGGTGCGCCACCAACACGGCCAGGGCCGCCCCCAGGGTGAGGACCCGAAGGATCGGGTCCTCACTGCCGAGGCTGAGCAGGAGCACTGCAGCGACCCAGACCGCCAGCGCACGTGGGTTCATTAGGTCACGACTTAGGTGGCCGCGGTGGTGGCGCCGCGGTGCCCGAGCTGGAGTCGTAGCGCCAGCCCAGCGCCTGGCCGGACTTGAGCTCGACAGCAGTGATCCCAGTCGTCGCCGACTTCCACTTCCCACCGCCCGACCCGAGGAAGAGGGCCCAGTAGGGCTGCCCGGTGGGGAAGCAGCTGGTGTACGACTTGGGTTCCTGGTCGATTTGACAGACGGCGTCGCCGTAGCTGAAGTGCTGGCTGGCGAATTCGATGCCGCTGCGACGAAGGGCTGTCGTGCCCTTGATCTCAGTGCCGGTGAAGTTGACGCAGCGGTCGAGCACGTGGCGGTTGCCTAGCTCCACCACGACCTCAACCGAATGGCCCGATCCAGAACAGGTGGCGCCTGGAGTCGCCGTGCTCTTAGCCGCCCCGCCGCCACAGGCCGAGATCAAGAGTGCCATGCCAATCGCGGCCAGTGCTGCGCTGGCCCATTGAGACGATCTCACCGTCTCTACCTCCGGGCGGCAGATTTGTCCCGTCACGCCAGAGCTGGACCTGCCGCCGAAGGCCGACTCTCCCGTTACGCGCGGGGGTGCTCCGATCCCTCGGGGCCGGTCTCCTGGCTCACGGATCTACGCCTCTTGCCGCCTTCCCGGGACTTTCCCAGTGGCTCGCTGGCTCAGGCTCCCCGCTCACAGTTGCGCGACAGCTCCGGCTTTGGGGCTACTCCCCGCACCGGATTCCCGTTCGCCCGTTGGGCTATTCGGTTGTGACGCGAATGGTAGAGCTCGGACGGTCCCCGGGGAAGGTGCAGCAGCTCAATCCGTCAACCGTTGCCCAAGCAATCTTCAACCGCTAGAATCCCTTCCCAAGTCGCTGGACTGGGAGGGGGGCGAGCTGTGACCGCGATCGCGAGCGAGCGGGCGGCGGAAGATCCGGGACTGCGCCGGGGCGCGATCGGGCTGCGCGAGGTGCTCTTCCAGAGCATCACCGACATGGCCCCGGGGGCCGCGATCGCGGCCTCCATCCCGGCTGGGGTGGCCTTTGCCGGCGGTGCACTTCCCCTGGCCGTGATCGTGGCCCTGATCGCCTGCATGCTCTGCGCCTCTTGCGTCGGCGAGTTGGCCCGGGAGCTGCCTTCGGCGGGATCGATGGGCACCTACACCGCCCGAGGCCTTCATCCCTCGATCGGATTCCTGGTGAACTGGGGCTACGTGGCGGTGGGCGCCTTGATCCCGCCGTTGGTGCTCCTGCAGTTGGGCTACACCGTGGCCGGCACCGTCAATAGCTACGACCACGGCTTTTCCCTCAACCTCTGGTGGCTGTTCACCATCCTGGGAGCTCTGATCGTCCTGGCGGCCGGTTACTACGGCATCCGCACCTCGGCCCGACTGGGAACCATCCTGGGCGCCTTCGAGATCATCGTGTTTGTGGTGCTGGCGGTGCTTTTCGTGATCAAGGCAGGTAGCGCCAACAACCTCGACGTCTTCACCACCAAGTTCACCCCCAGCCACTATCGGGGCCTGACCGGAGTCATCGCCGGTTCGGTCTACACCGTCCTGGCCTTCGGCGGCTTCGAGGGCGCGGCTCCCCTCGCCGAGGAGACCAAGGATCCGCGCAAGACGATCCGGCGGGCGGTGCTACTGGCCACCTTGGGGATCGGCCTCATCTACGTCTTCACGACCTATGCGGCGGATGTCTACTTCGGGCCCGCCCACTTCGCCTCTTTCAGCAGCGCCGGCCCGGCCTCCTGGGAGGGGATCGCCAAGTCCTCCTACGGGATCTTCTGGCTCTTCGTCTTTTTGGCGATCGTCAACTCCACCATCGCCAACTCCAATGCCGGGGTCAACGTCTCCACCCGCACCGCCTTTGCGATGGGCCGAATTCGGGCCTTCCCCGCCTTCTTCGCCAAGGTCAACCCCCAGCACCGCTCGCCCCACTGGGGCATCCTGGCGGCGTTCATCGTCAGCGTCGCGGTGGCCCTGGGGTTGGGACTTCACTTCGATCCGTTCGTGGCCTTCTCCATGGTGGGAACCGGCATCGTGATCATCCTGGCGGCGATCTACATCCTGGTCGACGCCGCCTGCATCGGGTACTTCCTCAAAAAGCGGGGGGCTCAGATCAACTGGTTCCTCCACGTGCTGGTTCCGGTGCTGGGGATCATCGCCTTCGTCCCGGCCTGGTTCAGCGCCGCCGGCATCCCGGTTTTCTCCTTCATTTCGCCGCTGCCGGCACCTTACTCGTATATGGGACCAGCGATGGGAGTCTGGATCCTGCTCGGGGTCATCTACCTGGCCTACCTTTACCGGGTCGACCCCAAGCGTGTGGAGCAGGTGGGGCTGGTGCATTTGGACGAGCCCTCGGCGGTCGCCGCGGGCAACTGAGTTCCCGCCGGCCTACAGATCGCTCGCGATCCTAAGGAGTGGTGTTATGGAGACGTTGCCGAGCCGCCAGGGGTGCGCCGGGTGAGCTCGATCGAGGTCCGGACTTTCAATCCCGAACCCGGGCAGTACGCCTGGACCTTCGGAGGGGCGCCGCCGCTGGCTCGGATCAAGCCCGGGAGCGTCCTTGAGTTATTCACCGAGGACTGCTTCGCCGGTCGCGTTAGGAGCGAGCGGGACCTAGTCTCCGAGGTCTGCGAGTTCCCCTTCCTCAACCCCCAGACCGGCCCCTTCTATATCGAGGGGGCCGAGGTGGGGGATACCGTGGCGGTCCATTTCATCTCCATCGAGCCGGCTCGGGACTGGGCCGCCTCCACGACCGTCCCCCTCTTCGGGGCTTTGACGGCGACTCATCTGACGGCCCTGCTGAACGCGCCGCTGCCCGAGGTGGTCTGGATCTGGCAACTGGACCGGGCCCGGCGCCTCTGCCGATTCCAGGCCCGCCACGGCGACTTCGCAGTAGACCTTCCCCTGGACCCGATGCACGGGACCGTGGGGGTGGCCCCGGCCAACCTGGAAGTGCGCTCGGCGCTGGTGCCCGACGCCTTCGGCGGCAACATGGACACCCCCGAGATGCGCGCCGGGGTCACCTGCTACCTGGGAGTGAACGTCGAGGGGGCGCTTTTGTCGCTGGGCGACGGCCATGCCCGCCAGGGGGAAGGGGAGACCTGCGGGGTGGCGGTGGAGTGTGCCATGAACACCGTGATCGCGGTCGAGCTGCTCAAGGGACGCTCCTGTCCTTGGCCGCGGATCGAGACCGACGACCACATCATCTCCACCGGTTCCGTCCGGCCCTTGGAAGACGCCTTCCGGATCGCTCAGAGCGATCTGGTCCACTGGCTGGGGGAGGACTTCGGGCTGGAAACCATGGACGCCTACCAACTGGTGACCCAGGCGGTGCTGGCTCCGCTGGCCAATGTCTGTGACACCAATTACACCTCGGTCGCCAAGTTCCCCAAGCAGTTCCTGCCTGCACAGGAGGCCATGGGCGGAGCCCACCGGCAGCTGCGCCAGCTAGCGGCGCAATATCGGGGCGGGAGCGGCTGAACTCCTATCTCGCTGGCCTTTGCCAGATCAGGTTGCCAGCGGGCCCCGGTTGGCGCTGGCTGGGAGTCGGCGCCCCAGCCGCTCGGCAAAGACCACCAAGCCGGCCGCGACCGCCGCCCAAAGGAGCCACATCCCCGGTCGGACAATTGAGCCGACCACCAGTCCCCCGATGGTGGGTCCCACCAAAAGACCGACTCCCCACGAAAGATTGAAGGCGGCCATGTACCTTCCCCGTACCGCAGCTGGCGCCAGGTCCGCCACAAGCGGACCGATGGTGGCGCTGAGCAGGCACTCGCCCAACCCGAAGCAGACCGCGAAGACGCCGAGCAGCAGGCAGGCGGTGAGGCCGTGGGTCAGGCTGGCCACCTCCCCGACCAGCCAGGTCAGCAGCCAGGCGGTCGCGCTCAGCGCGAGCGTGCGCGTCCGGTCCAGGTGTCGCACCGCCCGGCTGATCGGCAGCTGGGCCACCACGATGAAGGCGGTGTTGGCGGCCAGGATGGCCCCCAACGCCACGGTGGGCACCCCCAGGAAGAGCCGGGCGTACAGCGGCACGGCACTGTCCAGCTGCGCGTAGGTGGAGAGCACCACTACGGCGTTGAAGGCGATCAGAGCCAGGAACGGTCGATCGCGCAGGACCATCCGGTAGCTGGACTGCGTATGGGCGTCGGTGAGGTGCCGCCCGGAGGGGACCAGGGTGACCACCAGGGCGCCGAAGAGCACGAAGCTGGCCGCGTCGACCAAGTAGATGGCGGTGAAGCTCGAAGGGGAGGAAGTCGAGACGATCAGCCCGCCGATGACCGCCCCCACCCCGATCCCCAAGTTGGTGGCGGCGTACTGGAGAGACGCGGCGGCGGACCGCTGGCTGCGATTGGTGACGGCCGCCAGGAGAGAGGCCATCGACGGGTAGAAGCAGCCGAGCCCAGCCCCGATCAGCAGCATCGACGCGGCAGCTTCCGGCCCTGAGGTCGCGAAGCCGAACCAGAGGTAGCCCAGGGTCTGCAGGATCAGCCCGCCCAGCATCATGGTCCTCGGCCCCAGCCGGTCGACCAGCGAGCCGCCCACCGCGCCGGCCACGAGCGAAGCCAGCGCTGAGGCCGAGATGATCAGGCCGACCACCGGGATGGGCAGGCCCCGCACCACGTGCAGGTAGATCGAGCCGAACGGCAAGACGAAGCCGTTCCCCACCGCCGAGATGGCGACCCCCAGGATCACCGTCCAGACACTGGCGGGCAGCTCGGGCTTCAGGCTGCGCAAGTAGCCGGTGCTGGCGATCCGGGCGACGGGGATGGGGGCGAGCTCCGGAGCGAACGGCTCCGGCTCGCCACTCCCGTCCGGGCGCCAACCGGATGTCGGAGACAAGTGGATGTTGACCTCGTGCGGGGGGCGGCCGCTGGCGGGGAGTCCCGCCAGCGTACCAACCGGCTCCGGACCGAACTGGCGCCCTGGCTATCCTGGGTTGCTGATGCCTGTGCGCGACGACCTCCGCAACGTAGCAATCGTCGCCCATGTGGACCACGGCAAGACCACTTTGGTCAACGCCATGCTCCAGCAGACCGGTGCCTTCCGCGCCAACCAAGAGATCACGGACCGGGTGCTCGACTCCGGCGACCTGGAGCGGGAGAAAGGGATCACCATCCTGGCCAAGCACACCGCCGTGCAGTACGGGCCGACCAAGATCACCATCGTCGACACCCCCGGTCACGCCGACTTCGGGGGCGAGGTGGAGCGAGGCCTGGCCATGGTGGACGGGGTGCTCTTGCTGGTCGACGCCTCGGAGGGGCCCCTGCCGCAGACCAGGTTCGTGCTGCGGAAGACTCTTGAGGCCCGGCTGGCGGTGGTGGTGGTGGTCAATAAGGTGGACCGCTCCGACGCTCGCATCGAGGAGGTAGTCCGCGAGATCGAGGACCTCTTCCTAGACCTGGGAGCGGACGAGGAGCAGATCATCTTCCCGGTCCTCTACGCCAACGCCAGGGCGGGCTGGGCCAGCCCCGACCCCTCAGTGCAGGGCACTGACCTGGTGCCGCTGTTCGACGCCATCGTGGGTAGCATCCCGGCCCCGGCATTCGAGGAGGGCCACCCGCTGCAGGCGCTGGTCACCAACCTGGACGCCTCCGCCTACGTGGGCCGGCTGGCCATCTGCCGAGTCCACAACGGGACGTTGCGGCGCGGCGAGACCGTCGCCTGGTGCCGCGTCGACGGCTCGGTGGTGCGGTCCAGGATCACCGAGCTCTACGCGTCGCGGGCTCTGGAGCGGGTCGACGTCGAATTCGCCGGACCCGGCGAGATCGTGGCCGTCGCCGGCTTCCCCGAGATCTCCATCGGGGACACCCTGGCGGACGCCGAGGATCCGCGGCCGCTGCCGGCCATCCTGGTGGACGAGCCCAGCCTGGCCACTACGATCGGCATCAACACCTCGCCCCTCTCCGGGAGCGACGGCAGCAAGCTGACCGCCCGAATGATCAAGAACCGGCTGGACGCCGAACTGGTTGGCAACGTCTCCTTGCGGGTGCTGCCGACTTCCCGTCCTGACACCTGGGAGGTGCAAGGTCGCGGCGAACTGCAACTGGCGGTCCTAGTGGAGACCATGCGCCGGGAGGGGTTCGAGCTCACCGTCGGCAAGCCCCAAGTGGTGACTCGAGAGATCGAGGGGAAGCTCCACGAGCCGATGGAGCGGGTGGCGATTGATGTCCCCGAGGACTACGTGGGCGTGGTGACCCAGCTGCTGGCATTGCGCCAAGGGCGGATCGCCGAAATCGTCAATCACGGCACCGGCTGGGTGCGGATGGATTACCGGGTGCCGGCCCGAGGACTGGTCGGATTCCGCACCGAGTTCCTGGTCGAGACCCGGGGCACCGGAGTCCTGCACAACGTCTTCGACGGCTGGGAGCCGTGGCACGGCGCGCTCAAGACCCGGCGCAACGGGTCCATGGTCGCGGACCGGAGCGGAATGTCGACCACCGAGGCGCTGATGACCCTGCAGGAGCGCGGCACCATGCTGATTGGACCGGGCACGCAGGTCTACGAAGGGATGGTCGTGGGCGAGAACGCGCGCCTTGACGAAATGGACGTAAATCCCACCAAGGAAAAGCAGAAGACCAACATTCGCTCCTCCACCCAGGAGGAGCTGGAGCGGCTCACCCCCTACCTCCACTTCTCCCTTGAGCAGGCGCTGGAATTCATCGGAGAGGATGAGTGTGTCGAGGTGACGCCGAGAGTGGTACGGCTGCGCAAGATGACCCTGGACCAGAGCAGCCGGGCCCGGCAGCATCGGATCTCGCGCCGCGACGCCTAGCCGAGGGGACACCGGGCCCTCTCGGCCGCGTTCGAGGGCGTGGCCTGCATCGTGGGAGCCTTTGGATCGCCCGGTTCTTCCCGGAGCCCCTCCCCCGGCGCGGTACTGTCTGCAAAAGGCTCTTGACTCGCTTCGCTCTCGGCCGGTGTCGCTTGGAGGGGCGCCCATGACTCAATTCGCCTTTGACGAACAGGTGGCTGGCCAGGCCCAGGCCGTGGCCGAAGTGCTGGCCTCCGCGGACGTGCCCGCCCTCGACCGGGACCGGCCGCTGCTCTTCGCCGGCATCGGCACTTCCCTGCACGCCTGCCGGGTGGCCGCCTACTGGACCGCCGAGCTTTCGGGGGGCCGCCTGCGCCCGGCCGCCATCGAGGCCCACGAGTTAGCGCTTCACGGCCAGCTGCGCTCTGGCGACCAACTCGTGGTGGTGAGCCACCGCGGCACCAAGCGCTTTCCCAACGAATTGCTGGCCCGCGCCGAGGGGGCCGGGGCGACCACGGTGACAGTAACTGGCTGGGGGAATCCCAACCCTGCCGGAACCTTCGTGCTGCGAACCTGCCCCGACGAGCGGGCCGGCACCCATTCCGTCTCGTACCTCACCGCCCTCGCAGTTCTCGGCAAGCTGGTAGCCCGACTTCTGGGTGCCGAGGCAGCCGCCTTTGCCCGGGCCCTGGACGCCATCCCGGCGGCCATGACCAGGACGCTAGCCGAGCCGGTCCCGATCGAGGCGGCAGCGCGCCTCAGTCTTCGCGAACCGGTCCTGGTCACCGGCTTCGGTATCGACGAGATAACCGCCGAAGAGGCGGCGCTTAAGCTCAAAGAGGGGACCTACCTCTGGGCTGAGGGAATGTCCCAGGAGTTCGCCCTGCATGGGACTCCCGCGGTGTTCGACCCTCGGATGGCGGCCATCCTGATCACCCCGGGGCGGGAGGACGGCGATCGCTTCCCCGAGGTCCGAGCCCTACTCTTGGAGCTCGGGCTTGAGGTGATCACCTGCGGTGCCGGCGCGGCGGACCTGCACTTTGCCGAGGTCGACTACTTGCTCCGTCCCCTGGTGGCGATCTTGCCCTTGCACCGGCTGGTGGGGGAATTGGCTCGGCTCCGCGGCTCCAATCCCGACACCATCCGGGCCGACCAGGCTCCCTGGTCTTCGGCGGTAGCTAGGGTCCGACTCTAAAGCGATTGCCGTGGGGCAGCCTGTCGGAGGGCGGTCCGCTGAGCACGGCCTTCGGACCAGACTGGCCGCTGGAGGCCCTGGAGCGAGCGCGACCTTACCCCGCCCGTAATCACCATCTTCTCCCGGGTTTCTTGACCAGTTGAAGGTAGCGGGCGGGGTCCAGCGCCCGCTTGGGTTTGGTGTCCGGTCATCGAAGCGACCGCCTCACCGGCTCCGGCGGCATCGCCATCGGAGAGCGGCCGACCCTGCCACCCCCCGGGCTCCCTGACCCACTCCCCAGCAATCAGCGCCGGCAGACGTAGTCACCGTCATACCGACCACCGCTCCACTGCGTGACGACGACCCGGCCGCCGGTGAACGGCGGCTGCTTGCAGTTGCGTTCGGCACCGGCTAGCGAGGTCGCTCCTGGAACCCAGTCGGACAGTGCGTACAGTGAACCGGCGGCAGAGGTGGTTCCACCGGTGATCTGGTTCCACTGATAGGTGGTGGAGTATGCACCCAGGCTGGTGACACCGGCGAGCGTCAGCGCATGGACCATACCCTGGAGAACGGCATCGTTGAGCTTAGTCGCCGTCTGCCAGACGTCCCCTGTTTCCACGTCCAGCCACCAGTGGTAGTCGCTGGCTTGGGTCGGAACACCGGACACTGCCGCGTACTCTTGAGTCACGTTCAGCCACCAGACCTCGGGTCTGGCCGCCGGTGGCTCGGCCGCGTACTTTTGGAGCCAGACCACGTCTTGGGCCGCTTTCTGGTAGCCGTACTCCCAGGCACAGGCGGCGGAGTTCTGGCCCACCGCAGACCCGTGCTCGATGGTGGTCCGGCACGCGCCGTAGGGAGTTCTGCCCGAGGTGGGCCAGTCCCTGATTCGCTGGCCGTTGTAGGAGTTGCCGGGGTCGGTGGTGTTCACGTACACCGAAGCCTTGGGTTGGGAACTGGCGCCGGTGGACCTGTGCACGGCACCAGCAAGCTCGGCCCCGAGGCACGGATTGGAAGCATTGGCGAAGCCATTATTTACGCCGACGATGCCGAATGCCTGACCAGTGGGCAGGGGTCGACCACATTGGGGATACGAGATGTCGTCACCGACAGGGACTGAGTGGGGGTGATCCCGTCCGCCCTTCGCTGGCGTCGAAGCCATCGCTGGCGCCGTCGAGACCGCCAGAACCGCTCCGATCAATGCCACCTGAGCGGCGACCTTCCGCAGGGTCCGTCCTACTCTGACCGCATCGTTCACGAGCCACCTTCTCCCGGCCAATCCGGGCAGCGCGCCTGACTGGGCTGATAGGCGGGATCGTACTGCGCTCATGGGTGCTCACTCGCCCACAGCTTTGTCCCAATAGCGCAAAAGGGAGTCTGAACCCCTAGCTGGGGTCTTGACGTAGCTGGCTGGTGGTGTTTGAGTATCTGTCGATTAGCACCGCTCCGACGCCAAGACAGAGGTCAGGCTCGGCTCGCGCCTTCAGGCCGCCGCCAGTCGAGCTGAGAAGAGGCAGCCTCGCGCTAGAGAGGACTCGACGATGTCGTACACGATCCGACCCCTCGCCGCCTCCACGTGGGATGCCTTTGCGGAGCTTGTCGAGCGCAACAACGGGATCTTCGGCGGGTGCTGGTGCATCGGTTACCACCCCGAGTGCGGACAGAGGGGGATCAGTTATCGGGCGGTGAAGGAGGACCGGGTCCGGACAGGTCGCGCTCACGCCGCCGTCGTCCTCGACGCAAACGGTAGCGCACAGGGGTGGTGCCAGTACGGGAGCCCCGACGAACTCCCAAACATCAAGCACAACCGCGAGTATGAGAAGGACGCGCCGCCGCGTCCGGACTGGCGGATCACTTGCTTCTACGTCGACAAGAGACATCGGGACCAGGGCATCGCACGGGCGGCGCTGGAAGGCGCTCTCGACCAGATCGGCCATGCCGGCGGCGGGCTGGTCGAGGCCATCCCCGAGGTGACCACCGGTCGCGAGGCGCCGGGCCGTTTCCTGTTCAGCGCAACCGTCGAACTCTTTGAGCAGTACGGATTCACCCGCGGCCGCCAGATTGGCAAGCACGCATGGATCGTGAGCAGAGTGCTCGATCCAATCTGAGCGTTTGGTGCCGGGCCCCTACCAGTCCTCCCCGATCCCAGATTGCGCCCTCTCATGCAGCCACGAGAAACCGCGAACCGCCGATCGAGAACGCCATCCGCTTGAAGTGGAGCGCTGGGGCGGGCGTGTGCGGATTCACCACATAGTGGACGGATGTCTCAGGAGATAGTGGACACCCCGAAGGGAGGGTGCAGCGTTGGACGCAGAGCGACACCATCCACTGGCGCCTCGCCGGTGGCCGCGACGTCGAGATCCTCAACTTCCTCGACGATCACTCCCGCCCGTTGGTTGCCTGCGACGTCTTCACCACCGTGAAGGGGGCGGACGTGGTCGAGACCTTCCATCTCGCCGGCGCCCCCCACGGCTATCCCACCGCCCTGCTCACCGACTCTCACAGCGAGTTTCGGTCCCAGGAGTCTTGCCGAGCAGCGGCCAAGACTTTGGCCCAGCTCCGCTTCATCCACGCCGGCCAGCCCCAGAGCAACGGCTGCTTTGCACGGATCCCGCGGGCCATGCTCGAGGAATGCTGGCGACCCACCATTGCTCGGGCCCTCTTGGCCAAGTACACCGCCCTGCGCCGCGACCCGGTCCAGTACCCGCGCTTCTGCAACTTCGACGGGCCCAAACCGGAGGCCACACCGCTGGACGCACCCCGTCCCAGCTGGCCTAGGGTGCTAGAAAGGTGCGCCCACGATGAGTCGCAACCGTCTACACATCCCCGGCAAGGTTCACCCTAGGGCAGCAGCCGGAACGGCGGGTAGTGGTCGGTAATCAGAACAATGGCGTAACCGGCGACCCGGAGGTTCCAGCGGATCACGCCTTCGACGTAGTCGAACATGCCGCGCGGATAGCGGCCGGTGAAGATGATCGTGAACCACGCGCAGATTACCACCAAGATTGCCCCGATATCGAGGAAAAACAACACAACATAATGCGGAATTGCCAATAACCATTTCACCAGCGGCAGCCAGCGATTCAGCTCCCGCTGAACGTCGGGGTACGCGATCTCCAGATGCACCCCTTGCTCCTCATCGGTCGACGGGTAGTGATCGTCCATCAGCAAGAAGTAGACGGACACACGAGTGATAAATCGCAGAAGCTGCAGGTTCCAGTCGAACCACCAGCGCGGATACTTCTCTCGAAACAGGATCATGAACAGCGGCGGCAGGAAAAGCAGTCCGGTGCCGCTCGCCGCGATCGTGGTCGCTCCCGCACTGCCCCCTGCGCCCGACCGCCCGCTGAAGCCCTCAAGGCTCCACAGGACTATGGCGATGGGGATCACGGTGAAGACCCGCAGGGCAGTGGTCAACCGGTCGAGATCACGGTCGGGGAAGTCGACGGAGAGCTGCACCTGATACTCATTGTTCATGAGACGCTACTGTATGCGATCTCGGATGCGGTCACCGCATGCTAGCTCTCGGGGGCGCTGCTCCTAGGCGTCCGGGGAACAGAGGATCAGCATCGACTGTGTCTAGTCAACGGTCTGGTTAGGGCAACGATATACTGGGCATCCTAAGTGGTCCCCGGCATAAGGTAGTCAGGGGTCAGGGACTGATCTCGTAACGAACACGAGCGCGCCTCCGTAGCACTGGTGTTGCGATAGCCACCCAGACTCCGCAGGCGCGTCTTGCACACGTTAACGTCATGCGGCCCTGCGCCAGCGCGACTGGCATGGAGGCCCTTGTCCCGACTGGCAGCCTCGGTTCTCAGGCAAGCAGATTCGGCTGGCGCGGGCGGTGGCCCGCCAACGCAGTGCAGCGCATGCTGCCGTCCAGCGGGCTAGGCTGGCGTTGCTGCTGCGCCGGCACTCACGGATCCGCAGCCCCAAAGCCGCCCAGCGATTGGGCCAGAGGGCGGACTGGGTCTACCAGTGGCGGAAGGTCTGGGCCACCTGTGGATTCACGCGCCAGGACAAGCCTCGGCCGGGACGACCGCGGCTGTTCCCGGCGCTGGCAAGGCCAGTGGTGATCGCAGTGGCTTGTGAGCTGCCCAGTCAGTGCCAGCTCCCGTTCAGCCGGCACTCCGCGGCCAGCATCCAGGAGGCGGCGGTGGGCGAGGGCATCATGGTGAGCGTGCGCACGGTGCAGCGCATTCTGGCCGAGGACACGCTCAAGCCTTGGCACTACCGCAGCTGGATCCACCCTCGGGATCATGACTTCCGGGCCATGGCCGTAGTCATCCTCGACCTCTACCAGGGGGTGTGGCTGGGCCGCCGGTTGGGACCGGCCGACCTGGTGGTGTGCGCGGATGAAAAGCCTGGAATCCAGGCCCGTCGCCACCAGATAGACCCGCCCCGGCCGGGGCGGCTGGGCCGGGGCGAGAGCGACTACCAGCGCTGCGGGGCACTCCAGTACCTCTGTGCCTGGGACGTGCAACGGGGCTCCCCTGAGGACGATGCGAGCCCAAGAACGGCATCGCCGCCTTCGACCGGTTGGTGAAGCAAGTCATGACCCAGGACCCTTACCGATCCGCCGGTCGCGTCTTCCGGATCGTTGACAACGGCTCCTCCCATCGCGGCCGGAAGGCCGTCGACAGGCTCAAGGAGCGATACCCCGATCTCATCCTGGTGCACACTCCAGTCCACGCATCCTGGCTCATCCAGCAAAAGATTTACTTCGGGCTCGTCCAGCGCAAGGTGCTGACCCCGGCCGCCGCCCACGACCTCGCCCAACTGGAGCATCGCATCCTCGCCTTGGAAGCGCACTCACGCGCACGGGTCCGCCCTTTCGCTTGGCGCTTCACCTATGCTGACTTCGAGCGCCGCCTTCACGAGCTTGCCGCGTGACCCCTGAGGAACTTCTGTCGCGGACCACTTAGTCTCCTTGATCCGGTGTTCCACCCGGGCGTGGAGGCCGTGTCTGGCTTCCAGGTGAGCGATGTCGGAGTCCTTGGAGTTGGTGATCAGGGCCTGGTAGCGCAGGGTGTGGGGATCGAAGAGGGCGTAGCTGGCGCCGGGAGGGGGCCAGCACCTGGGTACCATGGGGCCAGGACGCGAGATCGAGCAAGGCCGTGATCTCGGCCACTTGGGCCCTCTCTCTTTCCTCAGCAAGATTCCGTGCTGTACCAGCGCTTCAGCCCGAGGGGTGTCTCAGTTGCGCCAGGGCCAGCCCAAGCCGCGCCTTCCGATCCGGGGTGCCATGGGGGCCCCCGCCACCACCATAACGATTCCGTAGCCGCCACCGACCGAACTGGGGCGTGACGCCACTGCCGCTGCAGTCGCTATACCGAACTCCCGGATCCCAATTGGGAAGGCAACTGCAGTTCATCGGGGAGGACCTATGTGGGAACCCCCACACTAGGCGGACGATCCGCGGCTCGGCGGGCTCAAAATGAGTCGCCGTGGGAGAAATGGTGCGGGTACAACCTAGCGGCTTGTGTTCTGGGATAAGTGGATGAAAGCGAAAACTGATGAGCTGCTCGGGCAAGAGGCCGAGGAAATCGTCGATCGTGCAGCCGACGTCGGGCGCGAGCGCCTAGAGCGCAGCCCCGGCGATGTCGCCATCACTGGTTTCATCGGCGGGATCGAGGTTTCGCTGGGCGCGCTTGCTGCCATGGCGGTGCTGGGCGCCATTCTCACCGCCGCGCCCCGCGTTGGCTTGTACGCCGGTTTGGTCGTCGCCGGCCTGGTCTTTCCGGTCGGCTTCCTCTTCGTGGTCGTCGGACGCTCAGAGCTCTTCACGGAGAATTTCCTGATCCCCGTCGTCGCGGTGCCAGGCAGCAGCCGTCGCGTGTGGCCCCTGCTGAGGGTGTGGTCGCTCGCCTGGGTGGGCAACCTGGCCGGGTGCGCCGTGATGGCGGTGCTGATCTCCATTCCGCACTCGTTCGGTCACCCCATTCTGGTGGGCTACGAGCACTACACGGCCTACAAGCTGGCGGTGCCAGCCCCAAGTCTTTTCGTCTCGGCCATCTTCGCGGGACTGACCATGACCGTCATGACCTGGCTCGTCGTGGCGGTGCGCAATCCGGTAGGCAAGATGATGGTAATCTGGGCGGCTGGATACGTGCTTTTCGCCACGAATATGTCGCACGTCATCGTAAGTGCCGCGATAATCTTCGTCGGCTTTATCGCGGCCCATCACTCCGCGCTCGACGTCGCCAGATACATTGGGATCACCACGTTCGGCAACTTGGTGGGCGGCGTAGGCCTGGTGACGTTGCTCCGCCTAGCCCAGGCTCGTGAGAAGGAACGCGGACGAACCGACCGGCAGAAGAGGCGCGGCCGACCGGCCAACACGGGATGAAGTCCGCTACCGCATCGACGCTTGGACCTATCCTCCTCCATCGAGTGTACAGTTGGCCGCTGCCGGACGCGACAGAGCACGAGTTCTGGTCGACCGGGTACGGTAGCGCGGAATTTGCGGGAGGAACTGCCCCTCGATCTCTGGCTAAGTGGTCCGCGATATAAGTTCGTGAGGGGTCAGCTGAGAGGAGGTGGTGGCGAACGCACATACGCCCCCGGTAGAACGGGCAAATGACATGACAACTCGGACTCCGGAGGCGCGTCTTGCACACGTTACCCTATGCGCCCGGTTGCCAGTGCAAATGGCACGGAGGCACCCCTCCCGCCTGGCAATCGAAGTTTTCAGGCAAGCAGGTACGATTGGCTCGGATGGTGGCCTGGCAACTCGCGGTGGCCCACGCCGTAGGACAATGGGCTCGGTTGGCGCTGTTGCTCTATCGCCATCCGCGGATGCCGAGTCCCGAAGCCGAGCGGCGATTGGACCAGAGTGCTGGTTGGGTCTACCAGTGGAGACGGTTCTGATCCGCCTCCGGATTCACGCTCGAGGACAAGCTGCGGCCGGGACGGCCGCGGGTGATCTCGGCCCTGGCCCGGGCGGTGGTGATCGCCGTGGCTTGTGAACTGCCCAGTCAACGCCAGTCCCGTTTAGCCGGCACTCCGCGGCCAGCATCCAGGAGGTGGTGGCCGGCGAAGGCCTGACCATCAGCGTGCGCACGGTATAGCGCATCCTGGCCGAGGACACTCTCAAGCCCTGGCGCTACCGCAGCTGGATCCACCCTCGGGATCCCGACTTCCGGTCCAAAGCCGCAGTCATCCTTGACCTCTACCAGGGGGTGTGGCAGGGCCGCCGGTTGGGACCGGACGACTTGGTGGTGTGTGCCGACGATAAGCCCGCAATCCAGGTCCGTCGCCACCGGGTGGAGCCGACCCGGCCGCGGCGGCTGGGCCGGGTCGAGAGCGACTACCGGCGCTGCGGGGCACTCCAGTACCTGTGTGCCTGGGACGTGCAACGCGGGCTTCCTTGGGGACGATGTGAGCCCAAGACCGGCATCGCCCCCTTCGGTCGTTTGGTGGAACAGGTCATGACCTAGGACCCTTACCGCTCGTCTCGCCGCGTCTTCTGGATCGTCGACAATGGCTCCTCGCATCGGGGCCGGAACGCCGCCGACAGGCTCCAGAAGCAGTATCCCAACCTCATCCTGGTGCATACGCCTGTCCACGCATCCTGGCTCAACCAGCACGAAATTTACTTCGGGATCATCCAGCGCAAGGTGCTCACCCCAGCTGCGGCCCACGACCTCTCCGAACTGGAACGTCGCATCCTCGCCTTCGAAGCACGCTCACGCGCTCAGGCCCGCCCCTTCGCCTGGCGCTTCACCCGGGTTGAGTTCGAGCGCCGCCTCCACGAGCTTGCCGCATGACCCGTCACGAACTTCTGGCGTGGACCATTAAGCTCTGGGAAGGCCGCACTCAGCCCGGCTGGCTGCTCGCATGGACGGATCGTGACCTTGGGGAGTAGTTTCATCCGCTATATGGCTGAACGCTGCCCGCCGACTCGACTCCATCAACGGCCGGCGCCGATCCAATGAGTCCGGCTCCTCCGGCGCCTTCGCGCCGCAGTCCAGGGTCTAAGGCCGCCGCGTGGGTCAGGGCCAAGGACCCGGACCTGCTGGCGGTGAAGCGGTCGGTTCGAGCCGCCGTCGTTATGCCGCTGGTCTTCGGTCTCGCCCATTTGCTTTTCTCCAACTCACCCCAGACCGGCCTTTTCGCGTCCTTCGGTTCGTTCGCGCTACTGCTCCTGGTGGACTTCCGGGGTCGGCCACGCACCCGTCTGGTTTCCTATCTCGCGCTCTTCATTTTGGGGAGCTGTTTCATCGTGGTGGGAACCCTGGCCTCGACCCAGAAGGTGGCTGCGGTGGCCGCGATGGCGGTAGTGGCCTTTGCCGTGCTCTTTGCTGGGGTCGTTGCGCCCATGGCGGCGACCGCATCGACCGCAGCCCTGCTGACATTCGTGCTGCCGGTCGCCATCGCCCAGCCCGCTTCCGCGGTCGGCCCCCGCTTGCTTGGCTGGGCGCTCGCCGGTGCCTGCTGCATCCCCGCATGCATGTTGGTCTGGCCCTCCCCTTGGCGAGATAACCTCCGCCGGAGCTTGTCGGCCACCGTATCCGCGGTCGGCAAGCTCGCAGCAGCGTGCGCCTTGGGCGGCCCGGATCCGAAGGTGAGGGCGTCGGTGACTGAAGAGCTGTCGCTCCTGCGCGGCCAGTTCCGGGCGACCCCGTACCCGCCCACAGGCGCCGCTGCCGGCGCCGTCGCCCTGGCCACTCTCATGGGTCGCGTCGAGTGGATGGCTGGGAACGCCGCACTCATCAGCGACGACTCCGGGGCCCTGGCGCCGGAACCGGCCCGGGCAGTGATGAGTCAGGTGGCCGAGACACTCCGACTCAGCGCTTCCCTGATCTGTGACGGCGGCGGCTATCCGGTCGACAATCCGCAGGTAGTGAAGACGGTTCACGAGGCGACCCGGCGATTGCAACAGCTGATCGCCACTGAGCTCGACAGCGAGGTCTCGACCCTGATCGAGCCCAAGGACGCGGGTGTCGGGCCAGGTCCCTATCCCCTGATCGCCGCCGCGCTGGACCCAGCTTTCCGGGCCCGCGGCCTGGCCATCGCTGCCGAGATGGTGGCGGGTGCATCGCTCCAGGCGGCCGGCTCTGAGCCCGCAGAGGATTCGCAGCGGGGCGTGTTCGAACAACTTTCCGGGCGCCAGTTTGGGCAGCAGTTCAGATCCTACCTGTCCTTCCGCTCGGTTTGGTTTCGCAACGCCGTTCGCGGCGCAACCGCACTGGCCCTGGCGGTTGCCGTGGTTGAGGTAACAAACGTCGAGCACGGCTTCTGGGTGGTCCTAGGCACTCTATCGGTGCTGCGCTCCAATGCCCTCGGCACGGGCGCGACGGCTCTGCGCGCCGTCGCGGGTACGGCCGTCGGCTTCGTGGCGGGCGCGGCCATCATGATCGGCGTCGGGAGCCACCTGGTGCTGTTGTGGGTACTCCTCCCCTTGGCAGTATTGGTGGCGGGGGTGGCCCCATCGATGATCTCGTTCGCCGCCGGGCAAGCCGGATTCACCGTCGTCGTGATCATTCTCTTCAACATCATCGTGCCCACCGGTTGGACGGTCGGGTTGACCAGGGTCGAGGACGTCGCGATGGGCGCCGCCGTCAGTGTCGTGGTGGGTCTTTTGTTCTGGCCCCGGGGCGCCACTGCGGCCCTGGGGCGCGCCCTATCCGATGCCTTCGTGGAGAGCTCGGGGTACCTGGCCGACGCGGTGGATCGGTTGACCACCAGGAGCCGCGAAGTCGACACCAGGCCGGCCCAGCGGGCGGCTGACACCGCCTACCTGCGGCTGGACGACGCCTTCCGGCAGTTCCTGGCCGAGCGTGGGGCCAAGGTGGTACCAGTTGGGACCGTGGCCAGGCTCTTCACAGGCACGAACCGCATCCGTCTGGCCGCGTACACGCTGGCGACGGTGCCGCAGTCTACCTTCGATCCGGGCCAGATCGAGCTGGAGTCAGTGGCGATCGCCGGAGCGATCCTGCGCGATTCGTACGCCTCAAGCCACCGCTGGTATGAGGAGTTCGCCGAGATACTTGCTGACCGACGCGACTTACTCGACCCCCCGCCGGTGCCTGGCGAGACCCTCAACGACGTCCTCCAGGGAGCATTTGGCGACGCCCAGGTCCAAGGCCGAAGCGACCAGCTGCGCGTGACACTACAGATGATGTGGGCCGTCGAGCTGCTGGAGGCCCAGCGCCAAGTTCAGGCTGACCTAGCCGAGTCGGCCGACCTCTTCGCCCGGCGGAAGCATCAGGCTGGCGCGATCTGACTCCCCGCCCCTCGCCAGCCAGCCTTGGAGTGAGTTAATTACAGCCACACCTGAGCGGCAGCGGAACCGAGCCGGGAGGCTAGCCCAACGATGAGCAGTCCGGGGTCCAAGCGGACGAAAATAGGCTCCTTTATCAGTCCCGTCGCCGCGGAGGTTGCCACCACGCTGGGAGGAGGACTCGCAGCGTGGTAACGGCGACCAATAAAAGCAACGGAACCTGTCGCGGCCTGGCTGTGCAGAGCGAGGCCGTGGCAGCTGCCGCTAAGCGCGTGTTTCGAGCCCTCCCAAGCCGAGGTCACCCGGCTCCCCGGTACCGGGCGCCAAGATATAGAAACACTATCGAATGCGGAAATGGTTGGCTGTCTCCGCTTTGCCAAGGAGAGGTGCATGGCAGCTTCGGTTGAGGTCAGAGCGAGGCCGGTGGGCGACGGCTGGTCCGCCGAGGTTTGGGTGCATGACCCCAGGGGACGCTCCCGCCATCGGGTCACCGTCAGCCAACAGGAGCTGCTCCGCTACGGCAGAGGCCGGTCGGTAGACGAGCTGGTTCGAGCCAGCTTTGAGTTTCTGCTCCAGCGGGAGCCGCCCTCCTCCATCCTGGCAACCTTCGGGCTCTCGACAATTGAGCGCTATTTCCCGGAGTTCGGAGAGAGCATCTGACCGGAGGCCAATCCGCTACCGGCGGCGGGCATACGATTGCACCCGTATGGCTACTCCAATCCACCTGACTCAGGTCAATTGTCTCTTCCTCCCATCCGCTCGGGTCTGCTCGCGGCCGCTTGCCCTGGATTGGCCCCGCCCTCGCGGCTGATGGTCAGGACGACGCTTCCAGTCTTCTGCTTCGTCTCGACGAACCTGGTTGCCTCTACCACCTGCTCCAATGGGTAGCGCCGATCGATGACGGCTCGATATTTCCCCGCCTCGATTAAGTCCTTGAGGAAAACGACGTCCTCCCTCGTGAATCGAGGCGCTAACGGGAACACCAGTCGCTGGTCTCCGATCCGCGCGGTCCACAAGACCAGCACCAGGTTGTGCATGTGGCCGGTGGCAACGTAAACCCCACCCGGCTCACGACAACGGTGCCGTCTTCGCGGGCAAGTCACGTCGCGGCAAGGTCCTCCTTGAGACCGAGGTGTAGCGCTTGGGCATCCTCTACAAGCTCTCCACCCCGTATCACCCTCAAACCTGCGGCAAGGTTGAGCCCTTCCACCAGCCCTGAAGCGTTTCCAGGCCAAGTAGCCACCTGCACCCACCCTGGCCGTGCGGCAGCTCCAGCTCGGCACCTTCCGTGCCTACCACAACCACCACCGGCCTCATCGTGCCCTGGACGGCCCGACCCCGATCACCGCTTTCAACGCCCGCCTCAAGGCGCAGCCCGCTGGACCCGATCCGGCCGTCCGCTACCCCGTCCGCCACGACCGGGAGGACAAGCAGGGCCGGGTGATCGGTGAAGACGGGTCGCTCCTGCGCGAGCTGGTCCTCGACCCCGCTAGAGATTGCCAACCCCTGGGAACCCCCTGCAGCCGGCCTAAACTCGGCCACTATGACGTGAGACAAATGCCCACCATCACCTGAGACAGCACAAGTGCTGGGGCGGGAGGATTCGAACCTCCGATTACCGATCCAGAGTCATCAGACACCTTAGCCCAACCCTACGCTTTCAGATCCATAGCAATGACTGATCCAGGGGACCAGCTACTCCATAGCGGCTGACCCGGATTCGTATAATCCGGGTCAGCCGCGCACTAAGAGTGCGGGGTAGCGGCCGCCGCAGGCGCTGAGGACGCGTGCGCGGCACGGATCTGCGCACTCACGATGTCGCGCATCGACACGATGCCGACCATACGTCCCTGCTCGTCGACAGCGAGAAGGTGGCGGAAATGGCCATTGATCATCTCCTCGGCAGCGGCGTCGAGGTCCCAGTTCGTGGTCGCTGTGCGCGCCTCGAAGGTCATGCAGGCCTCCACCGGGGTTGCTTCGAGGTCGCGCCCGTCCGCGACCGCTCGCAACACGTCGCGCTCGGTGATGATACCCGGCCCGGGGATGCGTTCGTCGACCACGACCGCGGCGCCCACGTGGCGCTTCAGCATCAGGCGAGCGGCCTCAGCGACCGTGACGGCGGTCCCGACCACAAGCAGGTCCGTGGACATCGCATCTTTGACGTGCAAGGAGCCCTCCGCGCGGAGTGTACCACCACCGGCCGAAGTCGGGTCACGGCGGCGGGCGCGGTCGACTGCCTGCTCCGCGACCTCAGCTCGGTCCAGCCTGAACGGATGTGAACGTACTGCAGCCCATACTGCAAGCTCACTGAATCTCGGCGACCCGTAATGGCCCTCGGTGATCTCAAATCGGGGAGTGGGGCGCGAGATCGGATCTCAGAAACAGGGAATTCGTAAACCGCTGGCCGGGAGTTCGAATCTCCCCATCGGCTCCGGCCATTGTGATCACAATTCGGCCTGCCTAGCCTCATACAAACGTCGCCCCGGGAGGCGTATAACAGCCAGAGCAACAGCCACGCGCTGCGCGAACGCCGAGCCACTATGGGGTCAAGGCAATTCGAGATGAAAGAGTCCAGGACTCTTGGGCTGGGAGCACAGAATGGCCAACGAACTCAGGGTGACGCTGGAAGTCGGACCAAAGGGCAAGAAGGTTGTTGCGGTGGGGCCGGACTGGCCCGGTCTAGAGCGCGGTGCGAAGACAAGAGAGGCCGCAGCTGAAAAGTTACAGTCCTACCTTCCACGCTACGCAAAGGTGGCGAAGCTGGCTGGGATGGAGGAACAGTTTGCGGCGATTACGAACGTCGAGGTCGTGGAGCAATTCCGGGGCACCGGCTCAACCGACTTCTGGGGCATCTCGTTCGCGTTTTCGAGCATCGATGGGCGAGACATGTCGAGCAAAGAATTAGAACGTGAACTGAGCCTGATGCAGGCGTGCTGGACATTCTTCGACGAAGTGCGTTTGCGCGTGTCGGCTGAGATGCAGAAGGGTCCGCGAGGCGGAGGGCGTGATCGGGATGGAATCGTTCGCCATACCCTCGGCAATGAGCAGGACTGGGCGGAGAGGGTCGGGGTGCACACTCCACAAGGTGCGGTGGTAACCGACGACGAGGGACTAAAAACGCATCGCGACGTCTATTGCACGGCGATTCGGAGGTTCCATTCCGAGGGCAAGATGGCGCGAACCTGGCCGCTTCGGTTCCTGATTCGGCACACCGCGTATCACACGATGGATCACGCCTGGGAAATGGAGGACAAAGACCTGACCGGCGCAGTCGGGTAGGACGTCATGGACATTCAAGTGAGTCGTCGACGAGGAATTTAGAGCCACACTCGCCGTGGCCCAGGCGTCGGCAGCCGCATCCTGACTGGGCTGATCGGCCGCGTTAGCTAGTAGGCCGCTCCACTCCGCTGGGAACCCCCGGCCCTCGTCACTGGCCTACTCTTCCGTCGATGCGTTCGCAACGCTTTCAGAACCGTAAAAGGGACTGATGTGGTTGAGAGCTTCCACCTCGCCGGCGCCACCCACGGCTACCCTGCCTCCCTGCTGACCGACAACGGTGGTCTACAGCGGCAAGTCCCGTGGCGGCAAGGTCCTGCTCGAGACCGAGCTGGAACGGCTGGGGATCGTCTTCAAGCGCCCCACCCCATACCATCCACAAACCTGCGGCAAGGTGGAGCGCTTCCACCAAACCCTGAAGCGCTTTCTGGCCAAACAGCCACCAGCGCTGACTCGGGCCGTGCTGCAGCTTCAGCTGGACACATTCCGCGGCTATTACAACCACCACCGACCTCACCGCGCGCTGGCCGGCAGAACTCCCCTCACCGCGTTCCACGGCCGCCTGAAGGCCCGGCCCGAGGGACTAGACGCAGCTGTCCACTACCGCGTCCGGCACGACCGGGTGGACCAGCAGGGCCGGGTCACCCTGCGCTACCTCAGTCGCCTCCGCCACATCTGCCTGGGACGGGCCCACGCCGGTGTGCCCGTCCGCCTGCTGGTGGCCAACAAGCAGGTCCGGGTGATCCGCGAGGACCGGTCGCTGCTCCGCGAGCTGGTCCTCGACCCTGCTCGCGATTACCAACCCCTGGGAACCCCCTCCGGGCGCCCTAGAGTTGTCCACGATGACGTGAGAGATGTGTCCACGATGTCCTGAGACACGACACGGGCTGGGGCGGGAGGATTCGAACCTCCGATTACCTGATCCAGAGTCAGGCGCCTTACCACTTGGCAACGCCCCAATGTCGCTCCAACCGGCAGTGGAGCCGAGGCTTCCGCGCCAGCTAGGGGACGATAGTATCGGCCGCTACCGTCACTTCGTCAGCCCGTATGAGATCCCGACCGGGGATTCAGCCTGCCTCGGACAGGACCCGAACAGCTCGCTGGATGCGCCGGACCGCCGCCTCCTTGCCGATCAAGGCGATCGATTCAGGAAGTGGGGGCGTCACCTCGGCCCCGGTGGTGGCGACCCGGAGCACCCGCATGACAGACTGGAGGACCTTCTTCTCGGTGGTGGGGTCGCCGACCCCAAGCTCCTGAGCCAAGCTTCGCAGCCGGTCCATCAGCTGGTCGGGGTCGCCGTCCAATAGCGCGGGCACCTGCTCCAGAAAGGCCCGGGCTACCTCCCGGCTCAGCTTGCCCCTTAGAAAGTCGGCATCAGGAGTCGGCTCCGAGAAAGCGAATGTCAAGAGCCCAGGGACTTGGTCTAGCCGACGGATCCGCTCCTGCACCATGGCCGTGATCGGCACCAACTGTTCCGGCGTGGCCTGGGGAAGGAAGGGCTTGATGCGCTGGGCCAATTGCTCAACGGTTAGCTTGCGGATCCAGACGCCGTTTAGATAGTCGAGCCGCTGCTGGTCGAGGATCGCGGGACTGGACTGCAACCGCTCGAAAGTCATCCGCTGGCGCAGCTCGGCGAGGGTGAAGATCTCCTCCTCGGTACCCGGGGACCAGCCCAGAAAGGCCAGGAAGTTCACCAGGGCCTCAGGGAGGTACCCCAGCTCCCGGAACTCGGTGACCGTCTGGGCGCCGTGGCGCTTGGAGAGCTTGCTGTGGTCGGGGCCGAGCACCAGCGCGACGTGGGCGAACCGCGGCGGTCGCCATCCCAGCGCGGCATAGGTGATCAGGTGCTTGGGAGTCGAGGGCAGCCATTCCACCGCCCGGACAACCTCGGTGATTCCCATCAGGTGGTCGTCGACCACTTGGGCCAGATGGTAGGTGGGGAACCCATCGGACTTGAGCAGGACCTGGTCGTCGACCGATAGGTTGTCGACCAGTTGGGGGCCCAGCACCAGATCATCCCACCGGGTTTCCCCCGGCGGTACTAGCAAGCGCACCACTGAAGGCTCGCCGCGCTCTCGGCGCCCCACCGCCTCGGCCGGGGGTAGGTTCCGGCAATGCCCGTCGTACCTGGTGGGGAGGCCCGCGGTTCTCTGGGCGGCCCGGAGTTCGTCCAGCCGTTCTTTGGTGCAGAAGCAGAAGTAGGCGGCGCCCGCGGCCACCAGCCGTTCCGCCGCTGCCTGGAAGTAGGGGAGCCGCTCCGACTCCACGTAGGGCTCGCAGGGGCCGCCGATGTCCGGTCCCTCGTCCCAGCGTAACCCCAGCCAGGCCAGGGTCTCCAGGTACCGGGGGACCGCCTCCGGCTGATAGCGCTCCCGGTCGGTGTCCTCGATACGGACCAGAAACCGCCCGTCCTCACCGGCCAGGCAGTAGCTGAGCAGCGCGGTCCTAACGTTGCCGATGTGCAGGTCGCCGGTGGGGCTGGGGGCGAAGCGGAGCCGCCTCGTCCCGGGGAGCTCGACTGACTCCGGCAGGAGGTCGGAGGGGGCCGAACTCAATGGTGCAGAACGACCAGGTAGATTCCCATCGAGATGCATCCCGCCACCAGTAGGGCGGTGGCCACTACCCAGCCTTCGGTCCGGGAGGCACGGACAGGGATGTCGGCGGCCGCGGAACTGCTCACCGAGACGCCCTGGGTGCCGAGGTTGGGGTAACGCTGGGCTTCGGTGGGCGCAGGGTTGGAGAGGTCAGACTCCCCTGCTGGATCGGTGTTCAACTCTCGCCCGTTTCCTGCTCACACTGGACCCCCGCCACTTCCTGCGAGTATAGGGGCGCCTATCACCGGGCCCGCATCGTCTAGCGGTTAGGACACCACTCTTTCAAGGTGGTAACCGGGGTTCGACTCCCCGTGCGGGTAGGGGGGGTGCTTGCAAGGCGAGTTGCAAGGTTGCGGCCTGGTTGTCTCTGGAAGCCCCTTTTGAGCCCTCTAGAAGGCTCCGGTCAGCTGGTAGAGCGTCCCGGAACCTGGGTTAGCCGCCCCAGCTAGGCCACCGGAGCTCCCCCACCCAGCCCCTGGGCGTGCTGGAGCGGCCTGGGAGGTTTAGCCCGATCCGAGAGCCGGCTACGGCTGCTGCGCGGCTTGGGGCGGGCCTTTGGCGAAGCTGGGGTCTGTGGCTTCGCGGTGGCCTCGGGGCGCCCGGCTGGCGTAGTGCGCCATCCGGGCGCCGGAGCTCAGCCGTGCCGCAGGCCGGTCTTGCCCCGGCCGAACAAGGTGTACAGCGGCACCAGGTCGCCGAGCCTCGTACACGGTGGCCTGTCCCCCGAAAGCCGTGCCGCCCAGACAAGGATCCGCATGGTGCTCAATAGGAGGCGAGTAGTACGGTCGGACCTCGCCCGGTGTGCCTGATTGAGGTCCTGCTCCTGTCTGGCGGTGCTAAAGCAGGCTAGCCCGCACAGTGCAGGGGATGTGGAAACAGTTGGGGCTCATCGTGGACGCATCCTTCAACTAGCGCCATAGACCAGGTCGGCGGCGTAACGCGCTACGTCAGCCCGCGGCGCGCAGTAACCAATCGTGAACCTCGCCAACCCTGTTGACGAGGAGTGTCAAGTGCCCGTCCTCTTCGCTGAGTTCCGCCTCGGCGCCGTGCACGTGCTTCGCCAGCCACTCACCGTGCTGGAACGGAACGAAGCGATCGTGGCGACCATGCCAAATCTTGACCGGAACTCGGATCGAGTCCAGATCAAATCCCCAGGGCTCCATGTGGGCGACTCCATCGTCCCACCAGCCGTCCAGTCCCGGAGCCAGCCCATCGTGACTGCACTCGGACATGAAGACCGCAAAGCTGCCTGTCAGTACCGCCGCGTCAACTGGAGTTAGGAGCGTCTTCAAGACCTCGGCCACCTGCTCGGGGGTCGACTGCAGCATCTCCTCCCGTTCCTTCGCGCCCCGCTTGCGAGACGCCTCCGGGTCATCGAGGTAGAGCTTTATCCCGTCCACGTTGTCGTCACCCATCCCGGCGAAGTAGTCGAGATCCTCCGGCCCGTAAGGCGCGACCGATCCCAGAGTGGCCGCAGCAACGACTGTCTCGGGCAGGAGGGCGGCGCACCCCAACGTGAAGGGACCGCCACCGGAATACCCCCACATCGCTAGGCGTTCAATCCCAAGGGCCTTAGTGATTGCCAGGACGTCCACCGCGCCATCGGCGACGCTGCGGCCAGCAGTCGCTGACGAGCCCCCGTAGCCAGGCCGGTCGTAGCTGATCAGCCGTATCCCCCGGCGACTGGCGTCCGCAAGCCAAGGCTCGTACATGTGGCGGGAGTTGGGAGTACCGCCGTTGACGAAGACGGGAAACCCGTCCTCGTCACCACCCAGTTCGAGGCAGAGGTCGCGGCCGTCTGGGGTCTGGATGGTTCTTGTCTCGACGCCTATTGCCACCGTCGCCCCCTATGCATGGAACCCGACGACATCGGCTACGGGGGAGAGAACTCGCCGTGGTGCCGCTGCGGAGTTCCAATTCGGACGCCCGCCCGGCAATCATCTTACGGACCCTTGACCGGCCCTGCTCGAGGTCCTCGGTCTGCGGTCGGAGGTTGCTATGGCTCGGGCCGCGAGACCTCACCTCGACGGCTGGGGAAGAGCCTTAGACGGGGTCAGAGCAAAACTGGCGCAACTTCTCGCGCCCTGATCGGCGGGCGAGCCGCCTGTCCCGATGAAGATCCTCAACCCCGTCGTCGACCTGGACAAACTCAGCGTGGGCGTGCAGTTCGAGCCGCTCTGCAGCATAGCCTTCGGTGATCTGAAGCCCAGATTGGAATCCGAGACAGGCGTCCCAGAGCTACCCGCGACCATCTGGGGGATCCTCGAGGCCATTGAGCGGTCCTGGCACGACGGACCCCAGCCAGAATCGCGGCCCTCAGCCGATCGACCCGTTGGGGGTGAGATGATGTTGGCGTGGGGGGCGGGGCTCGCTTTAGCGCGGTCAAGGCGGTGATCGACGCTCTTGACCCCGAGGGATTGCTGCGCATGGGCGCACCGTCCGACGAATACGCGCCCGAGGCGAATATCCTGGCCGACCTGATCGGAGGCGGCGAACCGATCACGCCGGATCTCGTTGAGAAGGTCTGGGTGGAGTGCTTTTACCCGAACTGTGGGCTTCTCAGCAAAGAGCTTGTGCAGCCCCTAACGGACGCGCTTGTCGAAATCGAGGCGACTGGGGAGTAGGTCGCTTTTGCCTCAGCGAGCCGGGACCTGCTGGGGATCCCTGAGCACCACAGACAAACCCATCCCTGGGCAGCCGACCCACCGCTCAATCCGACGACGGGATAGCCCCCGTGCCTGGAGACGAAACGCCATCCGCTTCTGGTCGGCGGTCAAGTGTGTGGGCACCGGTCACTCCTCCGGTGAGCTGATGGATGGTCATCGACTCACCGATCCTCTTGCACTGACCCCTTGAACTCACCCAGCTAGACCCTGCCCGGTCGTGGGCCCCAGGGGAGTTGGCTATATTGAGGAGGACGCCACCCTGGGCGGGGAGCCACCCTCCGCCAAAATGGACTTTGGTTCGTGGCGTCAATCGTTGGGCAGCTGCGGAATCCTTGCGCGCTAACGAATCAAACCCCCGGTCTGGTCAGCCTGGCTGCGGGGTGGGCATCGGAGGTAGCTAATTGAGCATCCCAGGCGCGCGGGCCGGGCGGTGGCAGCCGCGGCGGCAGGAGACCCCGCCGGGCGCCGGCTACAAGTGGTTGGCCCTCTCCAACACCACCCTCGGGGTGATGGTGGTGACGATCGACGCCACCATCATGATCATCGCCATGCCGGACATCTTCCGGGGCATCCGGCTCGACCCGCTGCTGCCCGGCAACAGCTTCTACCTGCTCTGGATGATCCTCTCGTACCTCATCGTCTCCAGCGTCCTGGTGGTCAGCTTCGGTCGCCTGGGCGACATCTTCGGGCGGGTGCGGATCTACAACCTGGGCTTCGTGATCTACACCCTAGGCTCGATCCTGCTGTCGATCACCTGGATGACTGGCCAATCCGGAGCCCTCTGGCTGGTGCTGATGCGAGTCGTCCAGGGAGTGGGTGGTGCCTTCCTTATCGCCAACTCGGCGGCCATCCTGACCGACGCCTTCCCGGAGCACCAGCGCGGCCTGGCCCTGGGGATCAACAACGTGGCCGGCATCAGCGGGTCCTTCATCGGGCTGGTCCTTGGGGGCATCCTCGGGGCTATCGACTGGCGGCTGGTATTCCTGGTCTCGGTCCCGGTCGGGGTGGCTGGCACCATCTGGTCCTATCTCAAGTTGCGGGATCTGGGGCTCCGGCGCCGGACCCAGATTGACTGGTGGGGCAACCTCACTTTCGCTGTCGGGCTGATCCTGGTGATGATCGGGGTCACCTACGGGATCGAGCCCTATGGCCACCAGTCCATGGCCTGGACTAGCCCGACGGTCCTGCTGGAGTTGGGTCTGGGGCTGCTGTTGCTGGGCGTCTTTTGCCTCATCGAGCTGCGGGTCCCAGCGCCCATGTTCCGGCTCAGTCTCTTTCGGATCCGAGCCTTCGTCTTCGGCACCATCTCCAGTTTTCTGGCAGCGCTGGGCCGAGGCGGACTGATGTTCATGATGGTGATCTGGCTGCAGGGCATCTGGCTCCCGCTGCACGGGTTCAGCTTCGCTAGAACTCCGCTCTGGGCGGGGATCTACATGATGCCGCTGACGGTTGGCTTTCTCCTGGCCGGGCCAGCGTCAGGGGCTCTCTCCGACCGCTTCGGGGCCCGACCCTTCGCGACTGGAGGGATGCTGGCGGCCGCGCTCAGCTTTTTGCTCTTGGAGCTCTTGCCGATTAACTTCTCCTACGAGTTGTTCGCCCCACTTCTGCTGCTGAACGGGCTGGGGATGGGCGCCTTCGCCTCGCCCAACCGGGCTGCCGTCATGAACAGCCTGCCCCCGGCCCACCGCGGGGCCGGCGGGGGGATGAACGCCACCTTCCAGAGCTCGGCCCAGGTGCTCTCCATCGGCATCTTCTTCACCCTGGTGATCGTGGGCTTGTCGGGCACGCTCTCGACGAGCCTGGAGCACGGCCTGATCCTCCACGGAGTTCCTCCAGCGGCAGCCGCCCGGGCGGCGTCGCTGCCTCCCGTCTCGACCCTGTTCGCGGCCTTCCTGGGCTACAACCCGATGCAGCACCTGCTGGGCGCCCACACTCTGAGCCTGCTGCCCCGCAGTACGGCAACCCTATTGAGCGGACGCAGCTTCTTCCCCAACCTGATCTCGGCTCCTTTTGGGGCCGGACTCCACGCGGCGTTCGACTTCTCCATCGGCTGTTGTCTGATCGCCGCGGCCGCTTCGTGGTCCCGGGGCAAGCGGTATGTGTACCGGACCAAGCCGGCCCCTGCCGGGAGCCGCGGCGAAGTGGCCTCGGCGCAGGACCATCTGTAGCAGGGGTCGGGGTTGGTCGGCAGTTGTTCCAGCTCTCGTATGATCGTGGCGAAGTCGCCAGCCGCCGGGCTCCGGCGTCGCTCGACGGTGGTTCGACGACGGGCGAGCAGGGGGCGGAGACTACTAAGTCCGGGAGTAGCTGATCGCTGGCTCGCGGCCCCAAGGAGGAACTGACCGTGTCGAACGACCCTTCGCTTTGGGTTGCCGCCCTCCGAGGCTCGCAAGACCGCTTGGCGGCCCGAGCCGCCAATCTCGACGGTGCGGAGATCCGTAGTCCCTCGTACTGTCCCGGGTGGAACATCGCCCAGGTCTACTCGCATCTCGGCAGTCAGTCGGTGATGTTCAATCGCCTGGTCGAAGCCGGGGTCAGCGGCGGCGATCCGCCCGGTCAGGACGCCTGGACGCCAATTTGGGACGCCTGGAACAGTCGTACCCCAGAAGCCCAGGTCGAGGACTGTGTCACTTTGAACGAGGAGCTGGTCCGCCGGCTCGAAGCCCTCGACGCTGATCAGATGCGAGCGTTCCGCGTGGCCGCTTTCGGCATGGACCTGGACCTAGCGGGGCTCTTGCGGCTGCGGCTGTCCGAGCAGGCCGTCCACAGCTGGGACATTGCTGTCTCCTTCGACCCGACTGCCCTGGTATCCGCCGACGCCGTTACCCTGCTCGTCGATGGCTTGGCCCCGATGGTGGCCCGCGTCGGCAAGCTCCGCCGACCGCCCCTGACCCTTCGGGTTTCGACCCGTGACCCGGAGCGGCAGTTTGCGCTGGTAGCCGATGGTGTCCGACTCGAGCCCTGGGCTGATCAGTCGGCAGCCGGAACGCTGCGACTGTCTGCTGAGGCGCTTCTGCGGCTTGTCTACGGTCGACTCGACTCCGAACACACCCCTCAGGTGGAGCTCGCCGCTGCGGACATCGATCTCGACGATCTGCGCGCGATGTTCCCCGGCGTCTGAGCGGAACTCCTCGCGCTAGATGGCCGGGAGCCGGGGCAGCTAGCGGCGCCCCTGCGCGGTAAGGCGTGCCAGCGGCTTGGGCATCTCCAATGGCGCCAAGGCGTCCAGCAGCCGCGAGCCCCGCAGCGCCAGTTCCAGCCGGAGCCGGTCCTCGGCGTCGGCCCAGGTTCCCACCAGGTCCTCGATCCGCTCCATCCGATAGAGAAGGGTGTGGCGATGGACCCCCAGCGACCGGGCGGCCGCGCTGAGGCCCTCGTGGCTGAGCACCGCCTCGAGGGTCTGCCGCAGGGGCAAGCTGCGGCTGCGCTCTCGCTCCAAGAGAGGCCCGAGCGCACTCTCTACGAATTCCCGTAGTCCCTCGAGGTCGTGGAGCCAGGCCAGGTAGGGATGGAGTTTGGCGGCGTCGTACACCTGCTGCTCCGGCATTAGGATCTGGCCCACGGTCAAGGCGTCTCGGGCCGCGCGCACCGCCGCCGGGACCTCGCCCAGCGCAGCTGCCGTCGGCCCCAGCGCCATCTGCCAGGGAGCCCGATCAGAACCCACTGCCACCTGGAGCAGCCGCTCCAGAGTCCCGATCCGCGCCTGGCTCGGCACCAGCGCCACCACGCTGGATTGGTAGAGGGCGACGTGAGCGCCCACCACCAGCCAGGCCGTCGCGATGGTCGCCTCGGCCGACGTGTCATCGGCACCCACCACCACCAGCCGGTAGGGGAACTCCAACACCGTCCCGCCCTCGGCCGCCTTGGCCACCATGTCCAAGTCGGCGGTGCCGCCCAGAACATCGCTGAAGAACTGGTCGTACTGACGATCTTGTTCGCGGCGCACCCTCTCCCTGGTCTCCAGATAGCTGGTGCTGACGGCGACGCTGATAGCGTCGAGGTAGTCGAAAAGCGGTCCCACCGCGGTCAGGACGGACTGGGCCTCGATCTCGGGATGAATCCGGACGGCGTCGATCACGTGCTGCCAGATCACCAGCGCGGCGACTCGATAGGCGCGCAGGATGGCGTCCAAAGGTACGCCGGTGCTGGCCAACCGCCCGCCCATCCTCGAGAGCTGTTGCAGCTCGGCGTGCGAGGGTGGGCGCGACTCCGCCCAGAGCGAGAGCATGGTTCCCACCCCCTCCCGGCAGGCCGCCAGCACCTCGCTGCCGAAGGCGGAGCCGCCCCCAAACCCTTCGGCGAGGGGAATCGTCCGAGCCATCTCGATCGCCATCCTCCGGGCGACCCGGTCGACCCGGCGGCGCAAAGACTGGATGATGATCGGGCTCACCGAAGGCGTAGCCGAGTAACCGCGGCGGTCGCGCTTGCTTACGCGTCGGCTCTCGACCTCGGAGGACATCGCGCCTCCAGAATAGATCAGCTCATCCGGGACGGCGGGCAATGGTCGGCTCAGCTTCGCTTCGGACTGGGGGAACTGACACGATGGAGCGGTCGGCGGTGGCAGTCCCAAGGGGGAGTCGCGCAGCTCTCGCGCTCCCGTTCGCTGGGCTGATCCTGGCGGTGGCGCTGACGCTCAGCGCCACCGGCTGCGGGTCCAGCCCCACCCCCAACGCCGGATTGCTGCCGCAGGCTAGTGCCGGCACCAGCTGCCGGCTGACCGTGAGCATCACCAGCAGCTTGGGGAGGACCTGGGGGACGGTCACCGCCACCTCGGGCGGCACCAGCTTCACCTTCGGCCGCGCCACCCGGTCAGTCAGCATTCCCTGCGGTGCCACCGTTGAGCTTGCTGAACGCCCCACCGACTCCAACAGCTGGTCCTTCCTGGACTGGAGGGTCGGCGACAGGACCGCCAAAGGAACCACCGCCTCAACAGTCGTCAATGGCTCCATCCAGGTCAGCGCCGTCTACGTTCTCGCCGCTCCCAGCACGGGGCCTCCGACGCCTTCAGCGTCCGGCAACTAAAGTCGCATTCAGCTTCCGACCCGGCAGGAGATGACAGGAGGACTGGCCCCATGCTCGCCGCGTTCGCGACCGCCGCCGGTGGTGCTCAGCCCCTCGACAACCTGACCGTTGGCGAGCGGGAGATGCCCGTCCCTGGGCCGGGGGCCGTGCGCTTACGCACGCGCGCTGCCTCCCTCAACCGTCACGACCTCTGGACCCTCGCCGGGGTAGGCCCGCCCTCTTCCTTTCCTTGGACCCTGGGCTGTGACGTGGCCGGCATCGTGGACGCCTACGGCTCCGATACTCCCGAGCGCCTGCCGCTGGGCGCCCCAGTGGTGGCTCATGCCGTCATCACTTGTGGGGTCTGCGATGCCTGCCTCGGACCGGACGAGACCTCCTGCCGCAAGTTTGCCATGCTCAGTGAAGGCAGTTGGGAGGGCACCTTCGGCGAGTACTGCTTAGTGCCGGCGATGAACCTATTCCCTCTGCCTGCCGATCTCAATTTCGAGCAGGCCGCCTGCCTACCCACCGCCTATCTGACTGCCTACCGGATGCTCTTCACCAAAGCTGCGCTCCGGCCCGGCAACACGGTCCTCATCCAGGGAGCCGGAGGTGGCCTGTCGACCGCTGCCGAGGCCCTCGGGCTGGCCGGCGGTCTGCGGGTGATCGTCACCAGCCGAGATCCGGCGAAGCGCGCCGCGGCGATAGCCCGCGGCGCCCACCACGCCGTGGCGACTGGGCGAGAGGCGGTCGGCGAGGTGCTGGGCCTAACCGCCGGGGAGGGGGTGGACGCGGTGGTGGAGTCCGTCGGGGAGGCCACCTGGGCTACCAGCCTGCGGGTGCTCCGGCGGGGGGGCACGTTGGTGGTGGCCGGGGCCACCACCGGCGCCGACCCGCCCGCCGACCTGCGCCGGGTCTTCTGGCGCCAGCTCCGGATCCTCGGCTCGACGATGGGCACTTGGGCTGAGTTCTCGGCCCTGCTCGGCACCGTCCAGTCCACCGGGATGCGCCCGCTGATCGAGCAGACCTACCCCCTGGCCGATGCCCACTCCGCCTTCCGGCGGCTGGAGGCGGGAGACGTCACCGGCAAGCTGGTATTGATCTCCGGCTGAGCCAGACACTGGCCCCTCTGGGGAAGCGATCCGCCCCACCCCAACCTCGGGGCGGGTTACCTGCTGGGTGGGGCGGGAGTGCGCTGGGAGACGTAGCCTCCGACCGGCGCCCGCAGTCCCACCGCCAGGCGGTTCCAACCATTGATCGCCACCACGGCCAGGGTGAGCGCCACCACCTCCGGCTCGGTGAAATTCGCAGCCAGCTCCTGATAGGCGGAGTCGGGGGCGCCCAGCTCGGGCAGCCGGGTCAGGCACTCGCGCCACTGGAGAGCGGCCCGCTCCGGCAGCGTGTAGCAGGGGGCTTCCGGCCAGGCGGAGATGAGTGCCAGCCGCTGAGGCATCTCCCCGAGGGCCGCCGCATCCTTGGTGTGCAGGTCGAGGCAGTACGAGCAGCCGTTGATCTGAGAGGCCCGGATCTTGACCAGCTCCAGGAGAAGCGGGTCCAAATCGGCAGTCTCCACCACCGACATCAGCTGGCGCATGGACTCCAGCAACCCCGGGAGCTCATGAACATAGTCAGCGCGCATCGACTCTCCCGGCGTTCCTGTGGATGCTCCGTGGTCGCGGGCGGGTCGTCAGCTCCGAGGACTCGACTCTGGCCCAGTGACTAGCATCGCTAGAGCATGACCCGGCTGCTGAGCGTACTGGCGGCCACGGCGGCCGTGGTGGTCGCGAGCTTGGGTCTGGCAGCGTGCTCGAAGAGCCCCGGTACGCATCCGCGACCCAGTCCGCGCCCCCGCCCGTCCGCATCGGCCAGTTCCACCGGCTCCCCCAGTTCCACCGCCTCCCCCAGCCCCAACATCACCACCGTGGTCCTGGCGGTAGCCACCTTGCCGACCACCTTCGGCGTGCCCGGTGCCGCCACTTCCTACCCAGCCTCCCTCCGAGTCTCCCTGCCAGCGTCTTTGTCGGAGCAGGTCGCGGCCTATGGAGTCGCTGGCACCGTGGTGCTGGCGCCGGCCGGCTGGACTGGGAGCGGTGCGGTAGGGGCGGATGGAAGTGCAGCGTTCACCCTCTATCCGACCGGCTCGGCGCCCGGGGTGGGGGCCGAGATCGTCTACCAATTTGACGGGGCCTGTGCGGGCTGCACCTGGGGCGATGCCAGTGCCTATTTCCCGGCGGTCGCCCAGGCCCTGCCGTCCACGGGGACGGGAACGGCGGCTTCGCCCCCGGCCGGGCTGCAGACCGAGTCCCTGGCATCGGGCCTGATCGGGTACAGCCTCCCTGACTCGGCCGCCGGGTTGCAATTGAATGGTGTCGCCTATACCAACCTGCCTGCTTCGACGGCCATGCCGGTTTTCGAAAACCTGCTAGTTACCCTGCCAACCTCAGAGCACCCTCTGGCGACACTGATCCTCAATGCTTTCGTGGCCAACGAGGACCGCTATGTGTGCCATAGCGCAGCTTCGTCCCCGACCATCTCCCTGACCCTGGCCAACGGCACCTGCTGAGAGTGGCCAGAAATGAAGGCGGGCTCCCCCGGCACGTCAAATGCTCGGCGTATGGCCGGCTCTGGTGCGCCACTCAGCGTCAACCGAGCCAGCTGGGACCTCGCTTCCACCGCCTCACGGCCCGACCGGCCGAAGCAAGGTACCCCGTCGGGGTCCGTGGGCCCGCTCCCCACTTCCCCGAGTTTTCAGGTCGCAGGGTGCGGCCCCGCCATCAAGGTTGGACGGTCGCCTTGGGCTTACGGGCCCGAAGGTAAGCACTGCCGATCCTCCCGTCCTGCTCCGGCAGACTTTGGGTGGCGTGAATCTCGATCTGCAGATCCTCGAAGCCGGCCTCCTGCAGCAGATCCCGGTACTTCTCGACGGGGATGGTGCCGGCGACGCACCCCGCCCAGGCGTCGAGGGCGACCTTGACTGCCGGTGCCAGGGTCTCGAGCTCGACCATGTCCGCAACCGCCAGCCGACCGCCTGGCTTCAGTACCCGGAAGGCTTCCCTGAGCACCGCGCCCTTGTCTTCGGCCAGGTTGATGACGCAGTTGGAGATGACCACGTCGACCGTCCCCTCGGGGAGCGGGACGCTCTCGATCGTCCCCTTTAAGAAGGTGGCATTGTCGATGCCCGCCAGCACCCGGCTGCGGTTAGCGACCTGCAGCATCTCATCTGTCATGTCGACTCCGTAGGCGTGACCACCCGGGGCAACCCGGCGGGCCGAGAGCAGCACGTCCAAACCGCCCCCGCTGCCCAGGTCGAGCACCAGTTCGCCGGGCTCCAGCTGGGCGAGCATGGTCGGGTTGCCGCAACCGAGGCTGTAGGCCTCGGTCAGGCCAACCCCCTCGAGGTCCGAGGGCAAGTACTCACCAGGGCAGCAGTTGCCCGACGAGCCGCAGCAGCCCTCCGGGGCGCCCAGCTCCTGGGCCAACTCCGCATACCGGCTCCGGACCGCCTCTTTGATTTCGCCCATGGCGGCCCTCCAATCCCATCGATATCCGTCGATCGCACAGCAGGGTAACCCCTCCCATAGACACTTGTCAATGGATGCGGTAGAGTGGGCACGTGGCCACCGAGGAGACGCCCCCCGGGCGGCGGCGGGGCAGCTGCTGCGACCTGGACATCGCTCTGGCGCCGGGGCGCGCCGCGGACACCGCCGCGCTCTTCAAAGGGCTGGCCGACCCAACCCGGCTTAGCAGCCTCGCCACCCTAGGCCAGGCTCCCGGACCGCTCTGCCGCTGCAACTTCACCGCGGCCTATGACCTGAGCCAGCTGACCAACTCGGGGTGAGCATCAAGTACCCTGACCTGCCGCCGGCCAAAGCCCGGGAGTGGGTTGCCGAGTCCGTGGGCCCGAACGCGCAGGTGATCAGAGTCCAGTGGCTGCCCGGGGGCCGCTGGCACGCCAATCACGTGGTGACCGTGCGCCGGGACGGGGCGGCGGATCAGGATCTGGTGCTGCGGCGCTGGGTCCGGCCGCAGTGGAAGGTAGAAGATCCCGACTTCACCCCTCAGCGCGAGGCCCAGGTTCTGCAGTTGGTCGGACGCGCCGCTGTCGCGACGCCGCGGTTGATCAGCGTCGATGTCGACGGGACCGGGTGCGACGTTCCGGCGATCTTGACCGACCGGCTTCCCGGCCATCCCCCCCGGCTAGCGAGCGATGCCGACTCTTTTGTCAGACAGTTGGCAGAAGCGCTGGCGGTAATCCACACGCTCGACGGTGAGGCGCGAGAGCAACTGCCGGCCTACCGTCGCTACCACGATGACCTCGTTTCGATGGTTCCTCCAGCCTGGTCGTCGAAGCCAGACCTGTGGACTCGAGCCGCCGGTCTCGCCGCCGACCCCCCACCACCGGGAGCGGAATCCCTGATCCACCGCGACTACCACCCGGGCAACACTTTGTGGCTCGGTGCTCGCCTCACCGGCGTCGTGGACTGGACCCAGGGCAGCTGGGGACCCAGCGCCGTCGACGCAGCCCACATGCGCTGGAACCTGGCTGTTCGGTACGGGCTCGGGGCGGCCAATCGCTTCCTCGACTGGTACCGGCGATCGACGCCGACCAGCGCGCCCGAGCAGCGTTACTGGAACGTGATCACCGTACTTGATTTGCTGCCCGACCTCGAGCCGGAGGAATGGTCGCCGGTGGGGCTCGACCGCCTCGAGAGGTACCTCGAGGCGACGCTCGATGCGGCTGACTGACTGGCTCGGCTCGGGAGTTGTATTTAGTCGTGTCTGTCGGCGTCAAGTTGACGAGGCGACGCCTCAAGTGGCTCTCCCGGGTCCTCCAGCGGATCCTTGTCTTCGCTACATGTCCTCATGTTTACCCCATTCGTTTCGTTCGCGGCGCCCGGCTCCAAGCACAGCCGAGCAGCCACCTACTTCTTCTGGAATAAATCCTGACGTGCGGACCAAGTCTCCGCGGCGCTGCATTGCTCGATTCGCCTCCTGCGGCCCTGGCCGGTATACCAAAAGTCGCGGTGATTCCCCTTGCTGCTTATGACCAAGTGCGAGACTGCATCCGACCGCGATGCGACTGGCGTGCAGCTTCCCCAGCGGCGTCACGGTCTTAATTGAGGGGCGCGCGTTTTTGACACGCACCAGGAAGATCGGCAGTGCCCGCTGCAGCGAGGGGTGGTGCCGGTGGTGATTTCGTTTTGGGCGCTCTCGGGCTGCGGTCCGGTGGCGGCAAGATCCGGCTGAAGCACACCCGCCCAGGCGCCGGTCAGTGCTTCGGACGCCCGACCCGGTCGTTACCATGGCCCCGACAGCGGACGGCCGCCGCGGTGGGAAGCAAGCAACCGCAGAATTACGCGGTCGACCAGCCACCGCCAGCTGTTCGTCTGACCAAGGCGCAACTGGCGGGGCGGCCCGAGGTGCCCGCAGGGGGATGCAGATGGCGACAGGCGCGGGCCCCGCCCGCTCCGCCGCGTACGACTCAATAGTTGTCGGCGGCGGCCACAACGGTCTGATCTGCGCCGCTTATCTGGCGCGGGCTGGGCAAAGAGTCGCCGTGCTGGAATCCCGGCCGCGGGTCGGAGGGGCGGCGGTTACCGAGGAGGTCTGGCCCGGCTACCGGGTCTCGGTCCTCTCCTACGTGGTGAGCCTGCTCCGGCCGGCGATTGTCCGGGAGCTGGGGTTGGCCCGCTTTGGCTATGAGGTCTATCCCCTTGACCCCGCCTACTTCATGCCCTTCCCGGACGGAAGGTCTCTTTTCTACTGGGAGGACGTGAACCGAGCGGCCACCGAAGTGGCCAAGTTCTCAGCCCATGACGCCAGGGCGCTGTTGGAGTACGACCAGGCGATCGGCCGGCTGGTTCGCCTGGTACGCCCGCTACTCGACCAAGCGCCGGTCCGCCTCGATCGCCAGCGCCCACGCGAGCTCGGAGCGCTACTGGGACTCGGCCGCCATCTGCTTCGATACCGTGGCGAGCTGAGCCAACTGGTCGACATCATGACCATGTCGGTCGCGGATTTCCTGGACCAGTGGTTCGATGACCCGGCGATAACGGGAGCCCTCTCGCCGGGAGGAGTGATCGGAGCCTGGGCTGGTCCCCACTCGCCAGGGACGGCCTACGTCCTGCTGCACCACCGCATTGGCGAGGCCGGGGGTCAGCGCGGTGGTTGGGGCTTCGTCAAGGGGGGCATGGGAGCGCTCTCCGAGATCCTGGCCAGTGTGGCCCGAGCGAACGGGGCAGAAGTCCACACCAGCGCCCGGGTAGACCGGATCCTGGTAGCAGGCGGCCGAACCAGGGGAGTCGTCCTACAAGACGGTACGGAGTTGGCCAGCGAGAGGGTGATCTCGGCCATCCATCCCAAGACAACCCTTCTGGACCTGGTGGGGAGCCGACACCTGCCGCCGACCCTGGTCGGAGACATGGAGCGCTTCCGGAGCCGCAGCGGCTCCGCGAAAGTCAACTTGGCGCTGGCCGAACTGCCGGACTTTGAGGCTCTGCCGGGATCCGAGCTCGGCCCGCAGCACCCCGAGTTCATCATCAATCCCTCCATCGACTACCTCCATCGGGCCTGGGACGACGCGCTTTCCGGTCGCTGGAGCCGCGAGCCGATGATGGACTGTGTCATCCCGACCACCAAAGACTCGACCCTGGCGCCGCCCGGCCGCCATATCCTCACCTGCTTCGTCCAATACGCTCCCTTTGAGCTCCAAGGTGCCAGCTGGGAGCAGGAGCGGGACAAGTTTGCCGACCGAGTGGTGGAGGTGCTGGGGAGATACGCGCCCAACCTGCCCGGGGCGGTGCTACACCGTCAGGTGGTCACCCCCCTGGACATGGAGCGCGACTACGGGCTCCTAGGAGGAAACATCTTTCACGGAGAGATGTCTTTGGACCAACTCTACTTCCTGCGTCCAGCCGCCCAGGCCGGCGCCTACCGCACGCCGGTGGGGGGGCTCTACTTGGGAGGATCGGGCACCCACCCGGGGGGCGGCGTCATGGGAGCGCCGGGCCGCAATGCGGCCCGGGCAGTGCTGGGGGATATGCGCGTCCAGAAGTGGATATCCCGGTTAGCGCCCCCCCGTAGCCGGTAAGGCTGAGGCACCGACCTCCAGCCTCGGGGAGGCCGGGGAACCGTGGTCGGTGTTCTGCGAGAGCGTCTTTGCGCTGGAGAGCGGCTCGAACCGGGGCTGCCTCCGATGGTCCAGGCAGAATCCGTGCCGGGGCCGGACTCTCGGGGCGGAACCCGACCTCGGGCTGTAGTGGCTCAGGGACTGTGTCCGCGTAACAGCTCAGGGAATCTGTCATCCGGTCTGTTTCCAGGTTGCTTTCCAGGGGTGGCTGGGGGCGGGCTTCCAGGGAGTGGAGCGGAGCGGCCGTTGCG